>Ga0351944_1102_pt1 | contig 9851 bp, 7 predicted proteins | sample BONcelT113001F13_FD_205820 | JGI IMG/M metagenome (GOLD analysis project Ga0351944, IMG submission 205820) | Enriched cells from coal bed in the Powder River Basin, Montana, United States - BONCAT cells T11 rep3 HSBNCT.T11.300.1.F13 ... | reverse complement strand
GACAGTGCGGAACTTGCAGTGGAGAGCCGACCTTGACCTGGCGCCGGGCCTGCGCTGGCACACCATCATTCGTTCCAATTCGCTGCTGGACAGCCTGTCAAGCTGGCAGCCGGTCTTCGACGAGAATTATCTGGAAGCCTACCGGTTTCACAGGGATAAGGCCGGGGTGTGGAGCGGCAGCCTGAAGCTGGGGAAAATGCGCTATCTGCGGTTCCCCTATCCGGATGCGATCGCCTTGTTTGATACGGTTCCTTCCACGGGCGACCTTCGGGGGGGAGCTGTCCAAAGCTACAACGGGGTGATGATGGTGCTCGATTATGCGCACCGCAGCGGACTGGGCGCCCATGTGACCGCGATGAACTGGGGATTCGGCAGGTCTGGCGGGTTTTCCCTGTTGGAAAACTACGCTTTTTACCGAAAAGATGCAGGATCCCTGCATCTGGAGGCCCGTTACGGGGGCCTGATGACTCGCAACCAGCCGCTCGGCGTGGCGGCTAACGGTTATAATCTGTATGTCGGGACGAAATGGAAGGGTTATCAGGCAGGCCTGTTTTTTGAAAAATTGGCCGGCCGGCCACATTTCACCGGCGTGATGATCAGTTTCACGCCAACTGCGGTGACCCGGGCTCTGGGCACAGTGGCGTTCGACTGGGACCGAGATCCGAGCGGTTTTGCCCTGCAGGTTCCGCTGTTGAAGGGACGGTTCGGCGGCATCCGGCTCAAGGTTCCTGACGGGGGGGTCCTGGTGGGCGAGGTAGTGGCTGAACGGCTACGGACATATTGTTCCAACGGACAGGTGCGTAATTTCTATGAACATCGTCTTTCTGCCTGGGGTGAGACCGCCGCACCTGAGCTGGTGGTGGTCATTAAGGAAGATCCCTGGTATCTGCAGTCGGAAGCGGTTGTCAGCCCGCATTCTTTCTTTGAAGGATTTACCAAGTGGGACAAGGACCGTACAGGGCCGGCTCAGATCAGTCAGACAGTAAACTATCGGTTCTACCGGGTGAAGCGCTGATGAAGCCACGACTGTCCGGAATCTGATGTCGCATTTTTCTGAGAAATAATGAAGAGGGAAGCAAAGAAGAGTAAAGTAAGGAGGGAAAACGATGTTCGAAGGATTTAAGCAGCTTCAGCTGCAGACCAGTGATCCGGAGGTCAAAATCAATCTGAGGTACGGTGGCAGCGGCCCCGCCGTTCTGTTGCTGCATGGAAATCCGCTGACCCATGTGACCTGGCATCAGGTTGCGCCGTTATTGGCGAAGGACTTCACCGTCGTCTGCAGCGATTTGCGGGGTTATGGCGACAGTTCCAAACCGAAAGGACTTACTGACCACAGTAATTATACTTTTCGGCGCATGGCCCAGGATCAGGTGGAAGTGATGCAACAACTGGGATTCAATGAATTTTTTTTGGTGGGGCATGACCGCGGCGCCCGCACGGCGTTCCGTATGGCGCTGGATCATCCGGAGCGGGTCAAAAAGTTTGCCGCCGTTGACATTGTTCCCACTTATACTGTCTGGCAGGACATGAATCTGGAGAAAGGGCTGCAACTTTATCACTGGTTCTTCATGGCCCAGCCCTATGATTTCCCGGAAAAACTGCTTTGTTCCGACATTGGCTATTACATGAAGAAAAAACTCGAAAAACATATGCATGGACAGGGAGGCATGGACCCCGAAACCATTGCCGAATATTTCCGCTGTGCCACGCCGGAGCAGATTCATGGCGTTTGTGAGGATTACCGCGCTGCGGCCACTATCGATTACGAGATGGACAAAGCCGATTTCGAAGCGGAGCGCAAGATCGGTTGCCCGGTCCTGGTGATCTGGGGCGACAAAAGCCATGTTCAGACGTCCAAGCCGCGAGAGGTCTGGCCGCAGTATGCTTCGAACATTTTTGACATGTGTTCGGTCCCGGCGGGACATTATCCCCAGCAGCAGGCGGCTGAAGCCGTGTATCAGAACCTGTGCCGGTTTCTGAAGTCAGCTCCGGACTGATTCTGGAATCAAATATGAAGGCAGACCAGGAAGGCAGGCGCACTCGAGAACGAGCGCGCCTGCCTTCCTGGCTTAATAAAACCCGTTTTGCCTTTGACAAGTCTGTTCCTGTAAAATTGCCGAGAGGAATCAGTTATTGGTTATCCGGGCTGTTCGACCAGTGCGTTACAAACCAACTCTCCCATTTCCGTCGTCGAGACCCTTTGGTGTTCGGGGCCGCAGAGGTCCACGGTGCGGTATCCTTTCTCAAAGACAGCATCAACTGCGTTTTCGACAGCTTTTGCCTCGCGGGTCAAGCCAAAGGAATAATCCAGCATCATCATGACCGACAGGATCTGACTGACCGGGTTGGCTATGTTTTTGCCGGCGATGTCGGGCGCAGTCCCGTGGATGGGTTCGTACAAGGCAAATTTTCCATCGCCGAGACTGGCGGAGGGCATCATTCCCAGCGACCCGTGATAGCAGGCCGTTATGTCACTCAGAATGTCACCGAAAATGTTGCCTGCCACCATGACGTCAAACCTTCCCGGATTCAGTATCAGTTGTAATGCGGCATTATCCGCGTACATGTGATCAAGTTGTACATCCGGATAGTTCCCGGCGACTTCGATAACCACCTCGCGCCATAGACGGGAGCTTTCCAGGACATTGTGCTTGTCGATCGAAGTGAGTTTTTTTCGTCTTGTTCTGGCCAGTTCGAAAGCTTTATGGGCCACCCGGGCCACTTCATCCTCGCGGTAGCTTTCCGTATTGAAGCCGCGGCGCAGCCCGTTTTCCCGCACGATTCCGCGGGGCTCGCCGAAATAAAGTCCTGAGCATTGCTCCCTGACAACCAAAACATCCGCATTAACCAGCAGCTCCGGCTTTAGCGGGGCAACTTTTATCAGATGGCGGTTCGCCTTGGCCGGGCGCAGGTTGGCATAAAGCTGGAACTCCTGCCGCAGGACCTGGATGCCACGCGAAGGAGTAATTGCGCCATTGATGTTGTCCCAGGGCAGATCATCCCATTTCGGCCCGCCGACAGAACCGAAAAGGATGGCGTCATTTTCGCGGCATCCCTTCAGCGTGTCTTCGGGCATGGGGACTCCGAACGCATCGATTGCGGCGCCGCCGGCAAGGAAAGTGTCATAGCTTAATTCATGGCCGAATCTACTACAGACCGCTTTCAGCACCTTTAGTGCTTCTGACATGATTTCCGGCCCGATTCCATCACCGGGAATAATCGCAATTCTCATTTTCATGCAGCAATTCGCCTCCTAAATTTAACTATGTTAACAGAACCAGTTCCAGTTTACCATAGCCCGAGCACTTTCCACCAAGTCCAGCCAACAGTGAACCAAATTGTCAAATTGATGATCGCATAGATGATCCCCAGTTTCCACCAATCTGTTTGCGAGACATAGCCGGCGCCAAAATAGATGGGAGCCGGCCCCATGGCATAATGAGTGATGCTGCCGCAGAGGCAGGATACAGCCGCCAGGGAAATCGCAGCGAACATCGGCGGAGCGCCTGCAGCGAGTGCGACGACCAGAAAGGCTGCTTACATTGCGGTGACATGAGCCGAGGTGCTGCGAAGGCATAATGAGAAATTACATACAGTATTGCCAGTACCAGTACTGCAACCATCCAGGGAATCCCGGCCATCATGACTCCTACCGACTTGGCGAACCAAGCGATCAGGCCCAGCTTGTAGAATGCCCCGGCAAGACTGATCAGGGTTCCCATTCAGATCATCGTGTCCCATGCGCCTTTTTCCCCGAGAACGCCTGTCCAGCTGATGGCTTCAAGACCGAGCAGTACAGCGACTCCGAGCATGGCTGCCACAGTTGCGTCAATTTTTGTCCGTTTGCTCAAAGTCGTCAAATCCCCTTATTATAATTCGTTTGGTCTGATAATCATATTTCTGTCTGACGGACCACATCGATAATCGACCCGTCGCGATACTCGACCAGAGCGACAATACGGTCCTTGGTCACTATCTGGCGGGGAATTCCGGCAATGCTTTCCGCTTCCTCTTTCAGTTCCCGGATGTCCACAAGGGGCAGTCCGGCGTCGCTCATTGCCTTTTTGAGGTCCTGGCGCAGCGGATTTACGGCGATGCCTCTCTCGGTGACCAGTACGTCAATGGTTTCACCAGGAGTTGTCACTGTCAAAACGTTATCCACGACAGTCGGCAGCCTCCCTCTTAACAGGTTTGCAACAATGACCGTCACTTTCGCTCCTGCCGCAGCGTCGCTGTGACCGCCCGAACCGCCCATGATAACCCCGTCCGATCCGGTGACAACGTTGACGTTAAAATGGACATCGATCTCTGTGGCACCCAAAACCACCGTATCCAAACGGTTTACCGCGCAGCCGGCATTAAATGGGCTGGCATAAAAGCTTCCGGATATTTCGACATGATCGGGATTGGAAGCGAGCGAACGCACGGCATCGAGGTCAAAGCCCTGCACATCGATAATTCGCTTCACCAGGCCTTTATTTAGCAGATCAACCATCGTGCCGGTAATGCCGCCCAGAGCAAAACCGGCGGTAACTCCTTTTGCTTCCAGCATTTTGCCGAGATAATGGGCAACGGCCAGAGAGGCGCCTCCTACGCCTGTCTGGAACGAGAATCCCGGTTTGATCAGGCCTGCTGCTTCAATGACTTTCGCGGCTGTCTGGGCGATTCGCAGTCCGATGGGATCGCGCGTGATATTTGTGGTGCTTGAAACGATTCCTTTGGGGTCGCCGATGCAATCGACCCTGACGACATAATCGACACGGGTCTGGGGAATGGAGATCGGTGCAAGTGGGTACTCCACAAGGTTGTCAGTTACCGCCACGACCCAGTCGGCATATTCCGCGTCAGCCATGGCATATCCCAGGGACCCGCAGGCTGACGGACCGCTGACACCATTCAGATTTCCACAATCATCCGCCGCTGATGCCGCGATAAAGGCAACGTCAATTTTTAACTGTCCGCACTCAATGGCCCGAGGCCTGCCGCCGTGAGAACGCAAAATGACCGGCTTGTCAAGAATTCCAGCCGAGACGGCTTTCGCAGCTTCTCCACCGAGATAACTGGTGTCGATTTCTGTGACTACGCCGCTTTTCATATGCGCAACCAGAGGAGCATGCACCAAATGAATCGAGCTGGCAGCAACCTTTAAGTTTCTGAGGCCCAGTTTTGCGGCAGTATCCATGACCATATTCAGCACATAGTCGCCATTTCGCAGGTGGTGATGGAAGGACAGCGTCATTCCGTCTTTGACCGGAATTCGTCTAAATACTTCTTCCAGACTGTCCACCAATTTGATGTCGCCCGGCAGGCAAGACTTGACTCTTGGCGCCTGGCGATTCATCGTTGGAATCAGCGTAAAAGCCCCGTTGAAAGGAGTAACCTCTCCATAATTATCAACTCGTTCCGGTATTTCACGGTTTACAGAGTTTTTCACTTTTCCGCCTCCTTCAAGAGTCCCAGCGTCCGCGCTAATTGAACAACACGTTCCGCGCGGTCGACGATCGGTTTGTCAACCATTTTTCCATCGACGGTAATAACGCCGGAGCCTTCTTTTGCTGCCTGCTTTAAGCCCGATATAATCCTGAGTGCCCATTCAACTTCTTTTGCTGTCGGGCTGAACACCTGGTGAATGATATCAACATGACGCGGATTGATCGATAATTTGCCTTTGAAACCCAACTGTTTGGCTAACAACGTGTCCCGGATCAAGCCATCCTCGTCATTCACGTCGGTAAATGGGGTATCGATGGACTGGATTCCCGCCGCTGCGGCGGCATTTACCACAATCATGCGCATTGTTAGGATTTCGGTGCCTTCTTTTGTACGTTGGGCGCTCAAGGTCGCCGTATAATCTTCTGCCCCCAGAGCCAGAGCCTCCACCCGCGGATCGGCGACAGCAATCGCGTAAGCTTCGATCAGACCCTGTGGGCTTTCGATCTGTGGAATCAGTTTTACCGGTTTTTGGCCGGGTCTCTCAACTGCCTTGATCCACTCCACTACTTGATGCACATCGGCTGCGCAGTGTGTTTTGGGAATCAGAATCGCTTCCGGGCCACACGGCACGATCATATTGATATCCTCACGGGCAAAAGTATCAATGGAATTGATCCGCACGACTTTTTCCGATTTATAAAAGTTGATGCTGTGCAACGCAGAGGCAACAAGAAGCCTGGCGGCGTCCTTTTCCCTCAAGGTTATCGCGTCTTCCACGTCGAGAATTATGGAATCAGCCCCTAGTACTCCACCGTTTTGAACCATGCCCGGATTATTTCCCGGAATAAACTGCATCGTTCTTCTCAGCCGCATCAACGAACACCTCCTTCAGTTCCACCCCGGTGCGAAGCAGGGCGGCAAGCACTCTGGCCCGAATAGTACAATCCAGTGCGCCCCGGTCAATCACTTTGACACACACATCAGAAATCGACTGCTCTGCAAGGGTTTTCGCGATGACCTGCTTAATAGCGTCTCCGTATTGAATCAGAACGCTGCTTTCGATGTCGGTGCTCACCCCGCTTCCGGCTTCGCCGGGTACAATTGTGATGATAGCATCATTTGATTCAATCGAACCTGCCTGTGCAATTTTCGTGACTTTCCTCATTTCATCGCTCCTTTCCATCATATCAGGCCCGCTAATCACAGAGAGCGCAACTTCCCTAAACCAAGCCTTTTCGCTGCATATTCACTCTCAGAATTCAGTTTACAGCTGGCAGGCAAATTAATGAAATATTTTTAATTTATGTTATAATTAATTCAAACAATACGGAGGAAAACCATGGAATTACGCCAGTTGGAGTATTTTCAGGCAGTCAGCCGGCTGAAAAACATTACCCGGGCAGCGGAAAAAATGTATGTGACTCAACCCACTATTACTCTGGCAATTCAAAGGCTGGAAGAAGAACTGGGGGTGGTCTTGTTTGACCGCAGTCAAAGAAACTTCATGCTGACGGCGGAAGGCCATGTCTTTTTAAAACATATCGATTCTATCCTGCAGGGACTAAAAGACGCCATCATAGAAATGCAGGATCATGCCAGTCTGCAAAAAGGCTCGATTAAACTGGGGCTCCCGCCCATGGTGGGAACATTCTTTCTGCCAACCCTATTTATTGATTTTCAAAAACAATATCCAGCTGTGGAAATTACCACCGTGGAAGCAGGGTCCATGAGCATACGCGAGCTATTGAAGAATGGTGAAATTGATATCGGGATCGTGGTCATCACCGAGCCCGAACCTCAACTGAATACGTTGCCGATTGCCAAAGGCGAAATTCATGCGTGCCTGTCTACTGAACATCCTTTAAGCAAGGAAACAGTCCTTTCTTTTGACCAGCTAAGGAATGAGTCATTCGTTCTTATTCCTGACGGCACTTACGTACGCCGGACGATTGCTGCCGAGTTCAAGCGGAACAATATCATCCCCCGCATCATTCTGTCCTCCGGGCAGGTTGAGACGCTGCTCCGCCTGGTAAAAAAAGGGGTTGCCATATCTTTTTTAATTGATTTCATTGCCCGGCAGTATCCTGATATCGCGGTTATTCCTTTGTCTAACCCCTTGCCGATTGAAATCGGCCTGGCTTGGAAAAAAGACAAATCTTTGTCCTATGCTTCCCGGGCATTCGTTGATTTCATGATCCGTTCAGTCCAGGTCGACGCAGCCGCGAAAAGCAATTAAGCGGCGCGTATTTTTTCCGGGATGTCCAAAACCTGGGTGTGCCCGGTAAGATACTGGAATGATTATAATTGGCTTGACTCATCTCGATAGCTCTGGCAGAGGATATTGAGGATATAAAAGAGGAGACAACAGAACCGGAACGGATATTGAAGCGGAGGATAATATGAAAGCCAAGCCCATATTATTGATTGCGCCGCCGATACAATTGTATCGGCTGGCGAAGGAACTAACCCGGCAGCAAGAGGATGTCGAAGTGGAACTGGCCTATCTGGATCAAGCGGTGCAAGTTGCCCGGGATGCAGTGGCAAACGGAGCCGAGGTGATTATTTCCAGGGGCGGTACTTACCTGCAACTGGAGCGTTGCGGGTTGCCGGTGCCGATCGTGGAAATTCCGGTCAACCCTTTTGATGTGCTGAATGCAATCCATAGCGCGAAGAAATACGGCAGAAACATTTGTATCATCGGGTTTGCCAATGTGATTCAGGGCGTGGAAAGAATCGGTTCGATTCTGGACCTGAACATCAGGACTTATCTGGTCAGCAGCGAAAAAGAAGCGGTTCAATGCCTGGATGAAGCGGTGCCCCTGGGCGTGGATGTCGTAATGGGCGGGTCACTGGCAGAAAAGCTGGCCGAAAAAAGAGGCATACCGACGCTGTGCCTGGAAACCAGCCCGGATGGAATTGAACGCAGCATCAATGAGGCCCGAAGAATTGTATTGGTCAAAAGGCAAGAAAAGGAAAAGGCGGAACAATACCGGGCGATTCTTCATTATATCAACGAAGGTATCATCGCGGTTGATAAAAGCTGTGAAGTGACCATGTTCAACCGGGCTGCCGAGAAGCTCATAGGGATCAAAAGCGAGGAGGCTCTGGGGAAAAACATCAAAGAGGTCGTCGGCAATAATAACTTTAACGAATTCATCCGTCAAAACAGTCCGCAACTGGGCCAACTGCAAACTTTCCACAATACGCAGATATTAGCCAACAGTGTGCCGATCAGCGTTAACGGAGAAGTGGTCGGCGCCGTTGCCACTTTTCAGAATGCGACCAAAATCCAGGAGTATGAGCATACCATCCGGGCTGATCGAATGAAAAAAGGACACACGGCCAAATACAACTTTGACGATATATTAGGCAAGAGCAAAGTGTTGCTGGAAACCAAAAAAGTTGCCAGGCAATACGCCCAAGTCGAAAGCACGATTTTAATCACCGGCGAAAGCGGCACAGGCAAGGAAATGTTCGCCCAAAGCATTCATCTGTTGAGTTCGAGAAGGAAAGGGCCTTTCGTTGCCGTCAATTGTGCTGCTCTGCCGGCGAACCTGTTGGAAAGCGAGTTGTTCGGATACGCCGGCGGCGCTTTCTCGGGGGCGAAAAAAGAAGGGAAGCTGGGGTTGTTTGCCGTAGCGCATGGCGGGACCATTTTTCTCGACGAAATCGGCGAAATGCCGATCGAACTGCAGGCGCGTCTGTTGAGGGTATTGCAGGAGAAAGAAATCAGGCCCGTTGGGTCGGATACCGTGATTCCCGTGGATGTCAGGGTATTCGCCGCCACGAACAAATCCCTGCTCGAAGAAATCAAAATGAACCGGTTCAGAAAAGATTTATATTACCGCCTGAATGTATTAAAACTGCAGATTCCCGGTTTGCGTGAAAGAAGAGAAGATATCGCGCTGCTGTGTGATTTTTTCATCAAAAAATATAATTTCCGGCTTGCGAAAAAATTGGAAATATCAGCGGAAGCACTGCGGGTACTTGAAGGATATCCCTGGCCGGGCAACATCAGGGAACTGCAAAATACAATGGAGCGCCTGACGGTGACCTGCGATGAAAAAGTCATTATACCCTGCCATATTTTGCCGTTATTGGATGAATATACTGTTTCGGCTCCGCATGAAAAACCACTAAAAAATGTTCAAAAAAAAATGATTCTGGAAACCTTGGACCAATGCAGCGGCAACCGGACGCTAACCGCCAAACAGCTGGGAATCAGCAGGGTCCAGTTGTGGAGAAACTTAAAGGATTCATGAACAGGAAAGCGTGCTGGACAAAATAATTTTTTAGCTTCAATTTTATTTTAACGGAAACAAAATAAAATCTTGACAAGCATGTTGCGTAACGAGAACATGCTTGTTACATTTGCGAAACATTATTGGTGCGGATTTTATTGCCAATGCGTGTATTTC
>Ga0351944_1101_pt1 | contig 9853 bp, 5 predicted proteins | sample BONcelT113001F13_FD_205820 | JGI IMG/M metagenome (GOLD analysis project Ga0351944, IMG submission 205820) | Enriched cells from coal bed in the Powder River Basin, Montana, United States - BONCAT cells T11 rep3 HSBNCT.T11.300.1.F13 ... | reverse complement strand
ACGTAATACATATTTCTACTGTTTTCCCAGTAGCGCCATTGATTCTATATTTAATTATCTTAGCCAATAATATAAAAAATCAAATAATTATTAATGAAGTCCTTTGTAAAAGGTGTTTATTATCAGAAAACGCGCAATGCGTATAATTAGTGATTATCTATCGCTTGAAATAAAGCATTTTCTTCAAGCACGTTGAAGGCGCTTAGCGCAGATCGTTGAGGTTGATCATGTAGAGCTGATCGGGGACGTACGTTTTATCTGTCGGCATCTGAACCTCCTGCAAAATAATAAACCCCGCGGTCCTGGGGAAGACGGCGGGGTTCGGAATTTATGGGTCTGTTCATGAATTCCCTTTTTTAAGATTAAGGAAACATGGTCACAAGACGACGACATGATATAACTTGTGAATGTGTCTAGAGATAATGACAGGCGTTGTCAAGGAAATTCTGGAGCCTCTTGAAACCGAGTTGCATCAGGTTTTGTTTAAGAGGGGCGGCGGCCGGGATTCCCGGCAAGAAAAAGGTTGCCATGCCGGGGTTTATAGTATAGAGACCCGCCAACTGAAACCACGGGGACCCTCCCTGTGGTTTTTATTTTTTTGAAAAGGAGTCGGATCAAAGCATGATCAGCGCATCAAACATAACCCTCGCCTACGGCAAGAGGATTCTCTTTAAAGACGTCAACATCCAGTTTACCCCGGGAAACTGCTACGGTCTCATCGGCGCCAACGGCACGGGCAAATCCACCTTTCTCAAAATTCTCGCCGGTGAAGTTGAGCCGGACACGGGTGAAATCGCCATCGGCCGCAGAGAGAGGCTGGCGGTATTACAACAGGATCAGTTCGCATTCGATGAGGAGACGGTTTTCAACACCGTCATCAGGGGTCACGCCACGCTTTATGAAGTGATGACCGAGCGGGAAGCGATCTACGCCAAGGCGGAGTTTTCGGAGGAAGACGGGATTCGCTCCGCAGAGCTGGAATCCGATTTTGCCGAAATGAACGGCTACGAAGCCGAAGCCGAGGCGGCCATGCTTTTAAACGGCCTCGGCGTATCGGAAGAGCTGCGCAGCAGAAAGATGAAGGAACTGGAGGGCGGCGACAAGGTGCGGGTGCTTCTGGCCCAGGCCCTTTTCGGTAATCCGGATATCCTGCTGCTCGATGAGCCCACCAACCATCTCGACCTGAAGTCCATCGCCTGGCTGGAGGAATTTCTGGGCCGCTTCCAGAACACGGTGATTGTTGTTTCTCATGACCGGCACTTTCTGAATCAGGTTTGCACCCATGTTGCGGATATCGACTTTGGCAAGATCAAGGTCTATGTGGGAAACTACGACTTCTGGTATCATGCCAGCCAGCTCCACCTGAGGCAGAAGCAGGAGGAGAACCGGAAGGCAACCGACAAGGCCGAGGAACTCAAAGAGTTCATCCGGCGCTTCAGTTCCAACGCCTCCAAGGCGAAGCAGGCCACGTCACGGAAAAAGCTCCTGGAGAAGCTGACGCTCGAAGACATCCCCGTGTCTTCACGGAAATACCCCTATGTCGTCTTCAAACCCGAAAGACCCTGCGGCGATATCATCCTGGAGATAAAGGGGCTTTCCAAGTCTATCGGCGGGCTGCCCGTCCTGACCGACATCAATCTGCACGTCCGCAAGGGGGATAATATCGCCTTTGTCGGCGTCAACAGCCAGGCCAAAACGACGCTTTTCCAGATCCTGGCCGGAGAGCTTATGCCGGACAGCGGGAGCTTCCGCTGGGGAGTGACGATCACCCCCACCTATTTTCCGAAGGACAGCAATACCTACTTTGACAATGACTTGAATCTGGTCGAGTGGCTCTGCCAGTATTCACCCCCTGAGGAGGGAGAACGGTTTGCCAGGGGGTTTCTCGGCAGGATGCTTTTTTCCGGAGAAGAGGCGCTGAAAAAGACGCGTGTCCTTTCCGGGGGCGAGCGGGTCCGCTGCATGCTCTCCAAAATGATGCTGACCGGCGCCAACGCCCTCATCATGGATGAACCCACCAATCACCTGGACCTCGAAGCGATTACCGCCCTCAACAACGGCCTCATCGCCTTCACGGAGGTGGTGCTCTTCAGCTCCCACGATCGTGAATTTGTCTCCACGGTGGCAAACCGGATCGTGGAAATTACGCCGGGCGGGATTATCGACAGGATGATGGGATTTGAAGAATACCTGGAAGACGAAGAGATTGCACGGGAACGGGATGAGCTTTTCCAGGGCCGCCAGGTCGCCGCGCTCTGATTTAAAAAGGATTCATCCGGTTCATGCGTACGCCTGATTTGACAACACTATGGTGAATTGAGCCTGGACTGAGTTCACCTACGAGTCCTCGGATTTCGATTTTGAGTCGACGTGATGATTACCGCTCGAACTGTTCCTTCGGCTACGACTCACAACAAACCCTGTCTTTCCCGTTCTCTTTCCCGTGGTACATTAACTGGTCAACACGGTGAACGAAGACCTTCATGTCTTCATGTATCTTGTATTGCCCGAGCCCGATGCTCACCGTCACATGAACATCTTGACTCGGCGCCGGGGAGAAAGTCTCCTTCTTGAACTCCCCTCGGATTCTTTCAGCCGTGACGGCGCCTTCCTCACCTGTGGTCATGGGTAAGAGGACGGTGAATTCCTCACCGCCGTATCGATAGGCGGAGTCCGTCTGGCGCAGGCATCTTTTGACCACCTGACCGAGTCGCAACAAAACATGGTCTCCCTCGACATGCCCGTAAGCGTCGTTGAACCGTTTGAAATCGTCGAGATCGAGAAGCAGCAGAGTCAAGGGCTGTCCGTAGCGGTCCGCCCGGTCCATCTCCATTTTGAGATTATGATAAAAATACCGGGAATTGTAAAGCTGGGTGAGATCATCGATAATACAGAGTTCCCGGTATCTGTTTTCGCTGTCCTGAAGAGCCTCCTCTATCCGCTTGCGTTCGGTGATGTCGCGCGCCACTACTTGAAAACCCTTAACATTGTCATCTTCCACAATCAACTGCGTATTTTGCCCAAACCAGACTTCTTGGCCACTTTTCGTGAGCATGGGATATTCTGAATATGTATTTTGAATCCTCTTTACGAACTGACGACCGAAGAACTTCATGGCTTCGTCACGCATGTCCGGGCGAATCACTATCGTATACTGCTTGCCAATAATCTCCTTTTCTTCGTATCCTGTAATCCGGAGTGTCGCCGGATTTACGAAGGTGAGGCATCCAGTGTTGTCTGTTCTGAAAACAAGATCAGTCGCATCTTCCACCAAGGTCCGATACCGTTCCTCGCTCTCTCTCAGCTTTTTTTCCGCCCGTTTGCGGTCGGTGATATCTATCCCCATCCCAATAAAGTGTTTTGTATTACCAATTGTAATTCTCATGCCTGTAAGCAAATTGGGAGTTCTACGCCCGTCTTTTGACACAAATTCTGCTTCGACGGTATCCTCACCTTTTACAAAAAAATTCTGAATTGCCTGCTCAACAAGTTGCCTGTCTTCACCAGTGAAGAAATTCAGAGGATGCATTGTTGACAGCTCTTCTGCGGGATATTTCGATACCTTCTCAAAATTATTATTCCATCTTTTAAAATTTCCCTGGTCATCAAAAAGATAAAAAATGCCTGGTAAACTGTTTATTATAAAATCGGAAATTTGCTTTTCTGAATGCAGTGTCGCCTCCGCCTGTTTGCGCTCGGTGGTGTCGCGAAAGATGCCCACAAGATGATGTTTTCCCTCAATGGTAGTGGAGGTAGAGCTTACATCAGCATAGAAAATTGACCCATCTTTTTTCAATACCGGCAGGTCCTCGGCAAGAGATTTCTCCCCTTTTATCAGTTTTTCAAACTCATCAAGAACATGAGAGATATCTTTTTGTTGATGGAGATCATAGATGGTAAGATTTTTGATCTCTTTTTGTGTATACCCCAGCATGGAACATATGGCAGCGTTTCCTTGGAGAAATTTCTTATTTTGAGCATCGGCAATCAGAATCCCGTCACTGGCCCTATCAAAAATTGTCCTGAATTTTTCCTCGCTCTCCCGCAGTGCCTCCTCCGCCCGTTTGCGCTCGGTTATATCGCGACAGCCTACAACAACTCCCTCAACAGAACCTTCTTCATTTCGCATGATCCTGCCAACGCCCTCAAACCAGATGTACTGGCCGTCTCGGTGGCATAAACGAAAGATTTCCTTCTCGTTGCCGCTTTCCAATACTCTGGCAAAGGACCGCATTAGCGGCTCCCGGTCATCGGGATGAATATATTCAAGCGCATTTTGACCAACGAGTTCATCCCTTCCGTAACCGAGGATTCTCTGGTAGGACTCCGTTACAAATGTTACGATACCGTTAAAATCAAACACGGCTACGATATCGCCCATGTTATCCATAATGGTACTTAGCCTTATTTGACTTAGCTTTAACACCTCCTCCGCCTGCTTGTGGTCTGTTTCCGATTGTTCAAGTGCCTCAATCCTCTGTCTTAGAGAAGCCAGTTCCTGAATCAAGGCCTGCTTTGTTTTGAATTGATCTTTCATAGGGTTGCCCCCCAGCGAGTTGGGATGATCTGTGAGGTTGGAAAGGTAATCAATGTTTGCCGTAACGCTGCTCATATCAAGATGTCCCCTTCATCCGCACTTCATTGAAGCTGATACCCTTTTCCCCGGAATAATCTCAGGCAGGCATCTGCGACGTTAGCGTCGTAGCAGATGCATCTGTTCTTTTCGATTTCTTCAAGGGCTGCATCAATACCAAGACCCGGACGATAGGGCCTGTGTGAGGCCATGGATTCAACCACATCAGCTACGGCAAGCATCTGCGCTTCAATGAGGATCTGACTGCCTTTCAAGCCGGCCGGGTAACCGGAACCATCGATCCGCTCGTGATGCTGGAGGACGATGGTTGCAATCGGCCAAGGGAAATCGATCTCCTTCAAGATGCCATAGCCGGCCTCAGCGTGCACTTTGATAAGACTGAATTCTATATTGGAGAGCCTCCCCGGCTTGCTGAGAATCTCTGCTGGAACAGAGATTTTACCAATATCGTGGATCATGCCCGCAATCCGTACGCCGTCCACTTCATCCTGGGACGCCCCCATCTCCTGGGCGATGGCCCGCGCAAGATCAGCGACCCGTCGCTGGTGCCCAGCCGTGTATGGATCGCGGGCCTCCACCATCATCGCCATGGCCTGGATGGTTCCATGTAGGGTCTTGCGCAGCTTTTCCAGGTTCTTTTGTCGGGCCTCTTCCGTCACCAGGTGGCTGGCAATCTCTTTTTTTAGATCCCGGTTTGCCTCCGCCAGTTCAGCCGTTCTGCTAACAACTCGCTGCTCCAACTCACGGTTGAGATGATTGATCTCCTCGTCCGCATTTTGCTTCTCAATCAGGGTTTGAAGAAAGGTGTTGAACCAGTGGGTCAGTTCCCCAATCTCGTTGCTGGATTTTTCTTTAAGTCGGACGGTCAGGTCGATTGTTCCATCTTGGATCTTCTGAAAAAGATCGGTCATGGCGCGGATCGGTTCGACAATATTACGTGAAATGAGGGAGGAAAACAAGACGGCCCAAGACAGACAAAAAAGCAGAGCCATGATGGTGTTCAGCCTGATTCCGGCAAGACCAGCATCGACCACCGTTTGGGGGATGAAGGAGATGAGGTGCCAGTTGCTATTAGCGAACTGGCTGCGCATAGTAATCATTTCCTGGCCATCGATTTGCTCCGCAAACGGCGTGTTCTCCCTTTGCCGGAGCATCCTCCCTAACAACAAGGGGTTGATCTCCGCTCCAACCACCCCTTTATTGGGGTGGAAAACGATCCGGTTTCGACCGTCGACTAGAATGTATATTCGATGTTTGCTGAGGTTTTTCATCAGGCTTTCATAGAGGACATCAACGCTATAACTCACGACCAGCAGGCCGATCGGCCTTTCTGCGAGGGTCTTCATGTCGATTACCTTTATTAGTTTCACCGCCGTCAAAACCTTCTCATGGCTGGAATTCTTGTTCACGTTGTCTTCAATCCCTGTCCACACAATCTGACGCGCCGATGTTGCTGCCTGGCGAAAGAGATCCTCTCGGACGTCATCGCGGGTGTCCTCGACATTCAAGGTATCACCGATATGATAATGCATTCCGTTCTTGGAAAAGAGGTCGATGGAGACGAGCCCCTTGAGGTTTAGATAACCGCTAAGGGTGTAGCCCATCTTCGCCTGGGTGACCAGCTTGTTGTAACGGTTGTCCTCGGGCCTGTTCTGCTGGAGGACCTCATTGATATCGGTGATCCCGGAGATGTTATCGATAAGGCTCTCCACCGACCCCATGATGAATTCCATGGCCTGTTGCTTCTCGTTGAGCATCTGCAGGCTGTGGGCGTTGACTTCCTCTGTGAGTGAGGATCGTGAAACGTGGTAGGACAGAAAACCGAGGACGACCAGAGGAATGGTGCTGGTCAAGATCAGGATAACAAAAAACTGACGGGCGATATGGTTGATCTTGAAAATCCGATCGAACAAGGACATTACAACACACCCCCTGGGCAGTATCCGGAAGCGCTAAAGGTTTTCGCGCGTCACCAGCTTCACATCGACGATCACCTCGGGTTTGACCTCCTGCTTGTTGAGAAGTTGGACCGCCGTCTTGACACCCAGGTACCCCTGGAGCGCCGCCTGTTGATCTATTGTGGCCTGTAGTCGGCCCGCCCGGATGGCATCCATCGCTTCGCCGAGGGCGTCGTAGGCGGCCACGAGGACGTTATTTTTACCGTTCTTCTCGAGATACTGAAGCACACCGAAGGCCATCATATCATTCGCGCAGAAGATGACGCCGATGTCGGGATCATTCTTGAACATTTTGGCAGCCACCGCATTCCCTTCATCGATCTTCCAGTTGGCCGTCTCCATCGCGACCACGGTGATATTCGGGTTCTCCTTGAATGCTTTAAGCGCCCCCTGCTTGCGATCCTCGGCGTTCTTCGCACCGCGGATCCCCTCGATGATCGCCGCCCGCGTCGTTTTCTTGATTTTGTCGCTCACGTATTTAGCGGAAAGGTAGGCCCCCTTGAAGTTGTCCACGCTGATGAAGGGAACACTGACGAGGCCGGCTTTTTTCGCCATGTCGGGGAAAATCCGGTTGTCGATGTTCACAAGCGCAATACCTGCGTCCTGGGCCTTCTTAAGGACCGGGACAAGCTTGGCAGAATCGGCGGGTGCGATGACGATTGCATTGACTTTCTGCGCTGTCATCTCGGCGATGATTGCAATTTGCTGTTCGACTGAAGTTTCCGACGCCCCGGTCTTGACGATCAACTCGATGCCAAGCTCCTGCTCTGCTTTTCGCGCCCCCTTCTCCATTTCAACAAAAAAGGGGTTGGTCAGCGTCTTCATCACAAGGGCGATCTTTCGCGCCTGCGTGGCCTTCGCCGACGGAACGGGTGCTTTCTGTTCGATCTCCTTTGCCGTCAACCGGACTTCCTGACCGGATTTTGCCTTCTCCCTGCTCTCGCAGCCCGCCAGAACCACTACCCCTACGAATAACAGGACTGCAGCCGTAACCCACATTCCCTTTTTCATATCGTCCCCCCCCCCCACGATGATTTACAGTTTCAGAGTAGATACCCACAGGGTTTAAAAAATATTTCCTCCAATAAACCAGCTTATCCATCCTTCGTAGCAGAACAATTTCATCCATTTCGTTACGAAGACAACTATTTTCGTACGGTTTGACTTTTTGCGGAGTTCAGGAAGGCTTCAACAAAAAAGCCGCATTAAGATTTTTCAAGAGCGCCAAATCGCCGGGATCGCTGTCTCCACATACGAGTCCGCGTATCAACTTGACACCGTAGACCCTCGATATCCAGTTGGAACGGTGACAATATGACTGCCCTGCACCTCATAATTTTTCAAGACTTCATTTGACTCGCATTTCTTTTTTTCTCTTCGTACATCAATGTATCTGCCTGAGCCATTAGTTCATTAAGACCTGATGGTGAGGAGGGGTCATACTGCGCAATACCTATACTGAGGGATAGTTGATACTTTCTGCTGCCAAGCTTGTTATAAGTATCAAGTGTATTGTTCAGACGATTTAAGAGAATATCTTTTGTTTCATTTGTTGCATCTACGGCAAGGATCGCGAATTCATCTCCCCCCACGCGTCCTATGATATCTGATTCCCTAAATGTTGCTTTCAGGATAGATGCTACTTCGACAAGCGCTTTATCTCCTTCATGATGACCTAAAGAATCGTTAATCTGCTTCATTTTATTCAAATCAGCAAAGCAGAGGAGCATGTCTTTTGGGGACCGCTCTATTAATTTGAATTGTTGCTGAGCAATGGTAATAAATCCTCTGCGGTTGTATAATCCCGTAAGTTCGTCTGTAATTGACATCGTAGAAAGCCGATCCTCCAGTTGCTTTCTCTCCGTAATATCATTTAGGATGATCGCTATGCCGCTGAACTTTTGGCTTACATCAAGCATTTTCTTGAGTTTTATCTGAAAGTAGCGATTCCCTTTCTTCGTATCAAGTGACCTTTCAAATTCATATTCCGTATTGTTACTTGAAAAAAATGTATTGACTTCGTCGATCTTCCAAGGGAGAGGTGCTTGCGTAATTCTTTCAGAGTAATAGGTTGAGCCAGGTGTTTCATCGCCATGGATAAGTGTTGCTGCGGCATGGTTCATATTATCTATCAGACTGTATTTGTACATGAATATCACCGGTGTCGGGGTGCTCTCAAAAATAGTGAGGTATCTATTTTTCTCATTGGTCATCATTCTATTGGTGGATTGGAGTTCCTTTATTTTCTCATCTTCGCTTAAAATAGACCATTCTACAGTGAATCCTATTTCTACGCGATCAAAGAAGCGCTCAATAAAAATCCTACAATGTTCTTCATATTTCCTGTCAAACCCTGCCCGTATAACAAGGTCAATATAGCTCTGCTTGTAATACTTCATCAGGCCAATGAACATGCTGAGAGTAACACCCCGTGAACGGTGTCGCTGGGCCTGTAGGATACCAAATGAAGAGATGGAATCGTTAATAAAGCTGTCATCCGGACCGAATTCAATGGTTTCATTGTTTTCTTTTATCGCAAGGATTAGCGATTCTGAAAGTCCTTGAATTGAGACTCTCCATGCCTCAGCCAAGGTAGAAGTGTACTTTGTATAATTATGTAACCGAGCATGGTAAAGAATTCTATTCATTAACCAATCTTCATGGGTTGCAATGAGGTCACATAAAAGCTGCAGGTCCAACTTTGCCTCCACTCTACATAAAATATTTCAGCCTATTCCCGATCTAACTCCGTTCTTACTGTCACGCCGATCCGCTCGATAAAATAAGGCATTTTCACAAATACCCTCCACGCCAGGGTCTTGAGCCCTCTTTATTCGTTCTTCCTTTGATAAACACTTAAAAACATAGCCCTCTGTCTATGTCTTTCATTCAAGTATTATCGCGAAAACTATTGCATAAATCTTAAAATCCTTTCACCATTGAGTCCAGCAAGGCTTCCGCAGGCTATTCGGGGACAAAATTAGCTGCCAAGCCTCCGCATGTTTTACCCGCAAGAGTAGAAGAAAGATCAACGAAATACGAACGATGTTCATTATTGGCGGTACCTACCAGTCCACGATGCATGGTATTTAATTGAGGCGAGGATTACCGTTTGTACTCATGCCGTTACAAGTTGAAAACCTTTTTTCCGAAACAATCGTAAACAGGTGTCTGCCACGGCCTTGTCGTAAAAGATACCTCTGTTCTTCTCGATTTCATTCAGAGCTGCATCAATGCCCAAGCCGGGACGATAGGGCCTATGTGAGGCCATGGCTTCCACTACGTCGGCAACAGCAAGAAT
>Ga0351944_1098_pt1 | contig 9933 bp, 8 predicted proteins | sample BONcelT113001F13_FD_205820 | JGI IMG/M metagenome (GOLD analysis project Ga0351944, IMG submission 205820) | Enriched cells from coal bed in the Powder River Basin, Montana, United States - BONCAT cells T11 rep3 HSBNCT.T11.300.1.F13 ... | reverse complement strand
TGCGGACGCGGTTCCTGTACGACTCGCTCAGAGTATTAATAGTGTCCATTCGTTCGGTACGCCTTTACCAGAGTATTGTCACTATTATCACGGTAAGCCATTATTCTGCTGGATGTACAGATACGGGAATGCGCCTTGCCGTTGAGTTGCTCTCGAGGGCAGGTGTACCTGACTTGCCTATACAATATAGTCTCTTGTAACATCCTTTACATTGCATATCGGAACATAGGAGCTAGACGATAGTATGACGCGCCCATCGGTAGTATTCCAACCCCACGTGAGTATGCAACTTCTGCAAGGCGTTGACTTGATTGCCAGAGCAGTGCGACCCACACTAGGTCCTCGCCCCAAGCATGTGGCGTATGAATCTGTCACGCGCACCAACGCGCCAGAGCTCTTAAGCGATGCGGGCACGCTTGCGCGGCGCATCATTGCTGTGAGTGATGATCACGTTGATCTAGGATAGATGTTGCTGCGGCAGGCAGTCTGGCAGGTAGGTGAACGGGTAGGCGATGGCGCCGCTACAACGGCGGTACTCGTTCAAGCAATGGCTCGACACGCCTTTCAATCCGCCGCGGCAGGCGCAAACACCATGCGCATCCGCGATGGAATACGCCTCGGTGTAGATGCCGCTGTGCAGGCACTGCTGGCTCAATCCAAACCGGTTGTGACGAGGAAGGAACTGCAACAAATCGCCCGCAGTTTCTGCCATCATGAGGAGTTAGCGCAACTGCTTGGTGAGATTTATACCGTCGTTGGCGCGGGCGGATATGTGGACGTGCAGTCTTCGAATGGGCGGCAACTGGAACGCGAGTATGTAGAAGGTGCGTTTTGGCGCAACACAGGCTGGCTTTCATCAGCATTTGCCGATAAGTCGCTGCGGCGCAGTTCCCTGCAGGATGCTGCTGTAATTCTGGTGAATGGACGCATCGGTAATGTGGAAGCACTTGCGCGCGTGATGGGTATGACGATGAATGCAGGCTATAAGTCAATTGCCATCATCTGTAATGCGCTCAATGAGATTGTGCTTAATGTGCTGGCGCACAACCATGAGAAAGGCACCTTTCAGTGTCTCCCCATCCGCACACCAGCCTCTTCGGTTGAACGCAAGTTCATGTTTGATGATCTGGCAGTGATGACAGGCGGCAAAGTGATTGCCGGTGGTGAAGACGCAGACCTGAGTTACTTCGCACCTGACATGCTGGGTAAAGTGCGGCGCATATGGGCAGATGCGGAGCAATACGGTCTGGTGGCTGGCAAGGGATCGCCACAGGCATTGCGCGCGCATATAAAGACGCTGCGCGCGAGTCTGGCAAATGCAAAGGACAAAGATGAGATCAACTCCCTCCGCAAACGTTTAGGAAGGTTGATGGGCGGCACGGCGATGATAAACGTGGGCGCGCCCACTGAGATTGAGCAAAAAGTGCTGAAGAACGTGGCAGAGCGCAGTGTCCGTTTCATGAATAGCGTCACCGAATCGGGCACCATTCCTGGCGGCGGTGCGGCATACCTCAATTGCAAGGCAGCAGTGGACAATTTGGCGACGACCGATCCAGATGTATACGCTGGCGTGAGAGCTGTATCACGCGCGCTGGACGAGCCCATGCGCGCCATCGCTGCTAATGCAGGATTCCCGGAGTCTGCTACTGTTGCGCGCGCCTGTCAGAAAGGTGCTGGTTATGGTTTGAATGTACTGACCGGAGAGATTGTGGAGATGCGCGCTGAAGGCATCGTGGACAGCGCCCGCGTGGCAGAACATGCCTTACGCGTTGCTGCCAGCGTTACCACTATGCTATTGACTACGGATGTTGTAGTGCGGCGTCGCAATCCTGAGACAGCATCCGAGCCATAGGGTAGAGGCGAACCAACGTTCTAATCGGCACGAGTACGGTAGGGAACGTGTCGAAGTCATGTGCGACGCTTCGCCTCTACAATGTGCGTTACAGGGGTTGCTGCCCGTAGTAGTACAGATGGGTAGTGCCAGCCTCCATGTTGTCATAAAACACCTCACATTGGCTGCCTACCTTGCGGTCACTGTATAGTTCAAAGACATCGGCGCGGTGGGGCAGGGTTATGCGTTTCTGTCCTCCGCGAACGGTGTGCAGTGCTACGAATGCGCGATCGGCGTACATCACGTCATCCTCTTCGCTAAAGATGTGTACGCCAGCATAACGCGCTAGTTCTCGCAACACACCAGGCGGGATATTTGGCGCGGCGGAATAGACGCTAGACCAGTTCTGCTCTTCTTTCAACACGAAACCAGGTTCACAGCGCCCTTGATTGATGACCACTGTACCCAGTGTCGTGATATCTGCATCATCCACCGTGAACAGCGGACCAAGCCGCATCTCTGTGCCCCAGGTGGTGGTCGTAGGTAGATTGTGAGTGATCGGATGCTGGAAGTTACTAATGAAGACATGACTTCCCCATTGCCGCGGTGTCATCTTCAGCCGGATACCAGTAAGGTCGTGGCAGTGGTCTTCAGATATGTCTTCACTCACGAATCCGGGCGCGTATACCCACAGGGCTAACTTACCGTCCCTCCGCAGCATCTCTTTGATGTGCGCACGCTCATGTGGATCAAAGTGAACAGCATTAACGAAGAAGTAGAACTTGTAGTCGCGCGCGCGGTCAGCCAGCACATCGCTCAACAAGATAACATCAACCGGAGCGCCCATGCGCACGTTACCCCATGCATGGTTGCGCCAGGAGGGCAGATCGAAGTTGTTCAGGGTGGAGCGATAAAAGGAGCTCTCTGCGTCAATCACTACAGCTACCTCAGCGATAGAGCTGCGATCTGGTAATGCCAGCGCTCGATGCCCGATCTCCAGAGAGCGCTTAAAAACGTCCATTACTTCGCTCTCAGCATAGGCTCCGCCGGTGCTCTTACCCCAATCACACCACCATGCGCCAGCGCCGTGCGTGATGAGATGCGCCAATTGCCGCTTGAGTACCTGAACGGTTTCGCCCGTATTGCGCGTTTGCCCGTAATAGGAATTCGACGACCACAGATGCGTGCGCATATCTTCTTCACTTATCCACAACTTGCCAGCGCGTCTCACGCTCTCCTGCGGCGACATGAAGCTGCCTTCACCGCCCACACCGCGGAAGCCATAGGAAAAGGGGCTGCTCAGAAAGTCAACGTCGGGTGACGCCAGTACTTTCGCTAAGCCGGCGTGACCTGAGCGAGCGCCTGCAGCGTGCTCTACATCTGCATCCGCCAAGCGTTGCCCAAAGAAGCCGTTGTTCCACACAATTTCCTGCACATAGCCATAAAATGCACCGGCGAGGTGCTCGCGCTTACAGGCTACTTTAGCCACACCGCATAAGTAGATGATGTCGTCAGCGACCAAATCCGCCAGGAACTGGAAATGGTCAATGGCTTTACGGCGCTTGCGCGGGTCTTTGAAGAGGTAAAGGTCGGCGGCAGACTGCTCCTCCGGCGATGGCACCGTTACGGCATCGAAGGTCGCTTGCGGATCCAGCCACGCCTCGCGCAGGGCATCCTGTGTGCCGTACTTCGTCTGGAGCCATCGCTGAAATGCCTTTTGCATTGGCAGGCTGAAGTCGCCAGCCCAGTCTTCCATCGGACCAACCTTCACCCACTCCGCGCTGTCTCCGCCGCAGATCAGATAGCCCAGAATGTGTTCATCCAGTTGGTTATCGTAAATATAGGTGATGAGGGCGTGCAGGAACGCAGCCGCATCATCCAGCCAGACTTTGGATGCATAGGATGGGGTGGGGTAAATACCTTTGGCACGCGGTTCCAGCACTTCACATTCATCGGGATGCTGCTGTATCCACGCCGATTTCTCTCCACGCGGCTCGATGCCCACGCGCAGCAGAAATCTAGCTTGCGGATCAAGCTGCGCGTACTGCCGGAGTACCTCAAGTCGGTCGAAGGCTTCTGAGCGAAAGCTGCCTGTTGTTGCATCGTACGCGTCATCGAAGCTGGTTGGCAGTTCGATCGAGTAAAAGTGGAAACCAGCGTCTCGGAATTGTTCGAAGTATGGATCGCCTTGCCATCCATTCACGTGCATTTTGCTGTTGCGCACGGTAAGGTAAATGGTGGTGAAGAGGGGTTGCCCATCCATGAAAAGCGTGGGCGCACCATGGTGGTCGCCTATATGGAGCTTTGCCATGCAGATTTTTCCTTGTGCAGGTTAAGCCAAACAGCATCACCTGATACAAAATGAGTGGGGTATGGCTAACCCCACTCATCACGGACCACTTTAGCGAAGTCATCTATCAGCGCTTACCCCGTTGCCGAAGTTAGGCGCTGACCGAAGCAGACTAAGCCTTGAGGACGTCCTCAGCCTTGGTCTGGGCTTCGTCAATCAACTGCTTGACATCGGTCTGAGTTGTGATTACTGCGGTGAACAAGTCATTCCAAATGCCATTCAGCTTGTTGGGTTCCTTCGTCCACTGCGGCAGGATGCCCAGGTCGCTATCGCGCAGAAGCACAGCGTATGCCTTGGTGGCTTCGTCAACGGTTGCGTCGGCGAGTACCGACGCTACACCAGACTTAGTCGAAGGTAAGCGGGTGGTGTGCTTGAGGATCATGTCTTGCAGCTCCTTATCCTGACCTGCAATGACCCAGTCTTTACCGAGCTCGGGCACCTTGGTGGCAGTCATCACGCCGTAGATCACGTTGCCAACCACATAGCTGGCGGGTTTGCCACCGGCGGGGATTGGCACAGTGCCGTACATGGCATTGGCTAGACCGTTGTCCTTTGCCCAGTTAATGTGCCATGAACCAGCCATCTGATGTGCAGACTTACCGGCGAACAACTGGGTGTAAACCTTGCCCTCGTCTGGCTCGAACACGATTCCGGGCGGTGTGTAGGGGAGAATCTTGCGGATGAATTCCCACACCTGTACGCTGTTGGGATCGTTGAAGTTTGGATAGTCGAACTGCTCGGGTTTGTTCAACGTTACACCGACTTGCTGCAGGTACACAGCCAAGCGGAACATGCCGCCTACGCTGAAGCCCAAGGGTCCTTGCAGGGTGTAACCATAAGATGCACCGCCGCTTTTCTCGGTAACAGCCTTAGAAGCCTCATACAGTTCGTCCCATGTGGCAGGAACTTTCTCTTCCAGACCTGCATCCTTCAACACGTTGGGGTTCACTTCGAAGCCGAAGCAGCCGGAGAACCAGGACATGCCGTAGACCTTGCCGTTGTAGATGGCAGCCTTGTGGGTGCCGACAATGGAGTTTTCGGCGACTTCGGGCGTGATTACGTCGTCCAACGGCAGTAGCGCTGCGAGTGCAGCGTACTGCTGGAAGAAGTTCTCACCCACAATGACGTCGGGCTGTGTGCCAGCCAGCAAGGCGCTGACGATGTTCTGGCGCAGCGTTTCGTCCCAACCGTGGTCTTCCCACACGATGGTCGCTGTTGGGTGCTTGGCTTGCACGAGGTCTCTGTGCTTGATCAGTGCAGCGCCGAGTCCCGTTGGGTCCTTCTCTATCTGGGTTAGGTCTAGACCAGAGCCCCAAACGGTTAGTGTCTGCGGTCCTACGACCGGCACAGCCGTGACTTCGACTTGCTTCTCGACTTCCTTCTCAACGATCGAGGTGACTTGTACCTCGACTTTCTTCTCGACTTCCTTCTCTACGATCGAGGTAACTTCAATGATTTGTGGGGTTGGGGCTGCACCGCAGGCAGCCAGCAAAGCGCCAGCACCGCCGATAGCGGAAGCTTTCAATAACTGACGACGTGAAATTGAACGTTTCATGGGATTTCTTATCTCCTTCTGACAAAACTAACAATAAGTTACTGACTTGGTTGCATGTTCTAAACGCTTGGTTGAGTTATAGACTACCTCCTCACACGTAATTGATATTGTATATGCTTGCATAGAAATAGCTGCCTTTTGTGCGCTCTACTAACCCTTGATGGCAAATCCCTGAACACCTTCCACAAAGTACTTCTGCAAGAACAGGAACATGATTACCAGCGGTAGGATAGAACAGGCTGCTAATGCAAAGGTGAACGGATAGTCGGTAACCGTGTTGGGCAAGCCTTTGAGTGAATTACCCGCGGCTTGTAAGAACTGGAAACCCAATGCCATCACATAGACTTCGGGATTGCCTGTCGTGACGAACAGGGGCCACAGATAGTCATTCCAGATGCCGACAAATTGGAAGATGATTAGCACAGTGATCACAGGTTTCAACATGGGCAAATATACACTCACCAGGCAGCGCATTGTTCCAGCGCCGTCTACGCGGGCTGCTTCCTCAAAGTCTGCTGGAATACTGTAGAAGGTCTGACGCAGCATAAAGATGTAGTACACACTCACTAAACCCGGAATGAGTAATGCGGGCCACTGATTGATAAAACCCGTGCCGCCTTGTCCAAGCAAGTCATTACCGCCCGCCAGTGGGAAGCGCGCCATCATTACGAAAGTAGGCACTTGGAACACGATGCCTGGCAGCATCATAGACATCAGCAGGAATGTGAACGCTGCATCTCGCCCGCGGAAGGAAAGTTTAGCGAATACGTAACCTGCGAGAATGGCAACCGTGCCGGGAATAATGATGTACCACGCAGCTCGAATGAGTGTGTTGAATACCCACTGAAGCACATCTGTCTTCGAAGGGTCCAGAATAATCAAGTAGTTCTCAATAGTGGGATTCTGCGGTATGGGAAGCCACGGGCTGCGGATGTAATCCTGTGTAGTGCCAATGGATCCCAGTATCATGAAAATCAACGGGAATGCCATCACAAAACTGCTGACAATCAACAGCAAATAGAGCAATGATCGCGTTGTGAGCTTAGATACATTTAGTCGTTTTGTCATGTATGTCCTCGTATTGGTCAGGCTTAATTCATCACCCGTCCGCGGCTGAAGATACGCATCTGGAACATTGCGAATACCAAGAGCATCAAACCAAGGAAGATTGCGCCGGCGCTAGCCATACCTAAGCTCTGATTGGCAAATGCGTCCTGATAAATCTGCAGCATCAGCACATTCGTCAAGTTGGCAGGTCCACCTTTGCTGAGGAACATGACAGCTTCGAAGATCTGCGCGGTGCCGATAATGCCCGTGATCAATACGAAAATGGTCATTGGCGCAATGAGTGGGAAGGTTATATGACGGAGCAACTGCCGACCATTTGCGCCATCCACCTGCGCAGCTTCATAGAGTTCGGGGTGGATGCCTTGCAGAGCAGCAAGGTACAGCACTACGGCTCCACCTACACCACGCCAGACCGAATACGCGATGATTACCACCCGCATCCAGTCTACCTGTACATAGAAGATTATGGGAGGCAAGCTGAGCTGTCGCAGCACCATATTGATAACACCATCAGCAGGCGAAATAAATACAAACGCCACTTGTGCCATGACTGCTGCTGAAGTAAGAGTTGGAATGTACCATGCAGCGCGATATATGGCACGCCCCCGTATCTTGGTGTTCAATAGCAGTGCGACAAAGATCGCTAATCCTGTCTGAATTAGCAGGATTGATACTGCAAACAGGATCGTATTAGTGATGATTGTGCGGTAAGTTGGATCCGAGAGGAAGCGTTGGTAGTTCTTAAATCCCACCCAAACAGGTGAGCCGCTCAATCCAGACCAGGTTGTGAAACTAAGAGCCAAGCTGGCAAATACTGGAAACAGGAAGAAAATACCATAGTAAAGAAGGATGGGAGTTAAAATCCCCCAGCCCTCTAAAGCATGTCGGTTGCGATAACGCCACCGCCGGAAACGCTCTCTGCGGCTTACGAATACCGGCGCACGTACTGCATTGTTACCAAGGATTCCCGCGTCGTTCATTTGCGCTCCTTATAGCCAGTGGTCAACATGAACCACACTGCATTGCAAGTCTTTCTACGATGATGTAGCACCGACGAAGAGATTATATGCATTGGTTGCGGAATAGTCAACCAGTAAACTCGGATAGTCATTACAAATAGTGCGACATGCGCTTATAATAGTATTACTTGGTTCGTACCAGAGGGTGGCAACGGGTACCGTAATGAAAAGACTTCGATTGGTAGAGCATTCGAAACCATTTGTGCTCTATGCACATGTCGAGGAGCAGCTTCGCGCAGAATTCGTAAGTGCAGCCATCAATCCAGGCGCACGCTTGCCAACAGAATTGGAACTGTGCAAGCGCTTTGGCGTGAGTCGCAGCACCATCCGACAGTCGCTGAACCGCCTGGAAGCGGATGGACTTATCACCCGAACAAGAGGAAAGGGCACTTTCTTGCGCGCTAAAAGCATCTACAAAGCTGCCGTTGATACTGTAAATACTACGACAAACAATGCATTGACATTACGCAAGGTGCTTGGACTTGTCTTCTGTGCGCGCAGTGACACGCTTCAGATGAACATCCTACTTGGTGTTGAGCGCGCGGCTAAGTCTCGCGGTTATGGGATCATGTTTGGCTATTCTGGTGAGGATGCTAGAGCAGAGGAGCAGGAGATCGAGCGATTGCTGCATATAGGCGCCGATGGCGTGATCGTAATGCCAGTAAGTAATACGACAGCGACGCCCGGTGTTCAGAGATTAATCGAGCATAAAACACCCACCGTGCTAGTAGACCGATATTTGACCGACCTCGACACAAGCTATGTAGTATCGGATGGATTTGGCGGTGCCTATCGGTTGACAGAACACCTCATCCTTCTAGGTTACACCTCGTTCGTGTACATTAATTCCGGCATGGAATTACTCGCGACATCCTCCGTGCGAGATCGTTTCCGCGGTTACTGCCAGGCGCTGGAAGATTATGGAATTCCTGTCGAACAGTGCGAACCACTGGCGGTTAGGGTAGGCGACACCAATTCCGTTCGTGAGTTGCTATCACGCAGGTCGAATAGCAGGACGCACGGTCTAGCGATTGTGGCGGTGCACGATGCCGTAGCGATTGCCCTCATGCGCACTGCTGCCAGCATTGGATTGAAGCCGCCTGAGGATTTTGCGGTGGTGGGTTTTGACGATTTACCCGTTTCCAGCCATCTTCCCGTACCGTTGACTACTGTGATGCAGCCGCGCTACGACATTGGTTTCAAGTCGGGGCATCAGTTGATTGACATGATAGAAGGTCGCGAAGTGACCGATGAAAAACTGGTGCTGCCTGTCTCGATGACCGTGCGTGAGAGTTGCGGAGCACATCGCATCATGCGCGAACGGCGCATGGCTGACGCACTGCATACCTCAGAACGAGTTGCTTAATAAGCAAGGTATCCTCTCGCGCGTAACGCCTCACAGAACAGCGCATATTTAACGGCATAAGGTTCGATCAATGCAGCCACGGGATCTATCGTTACAGAGGGGCTGACCATTGCGCTCGCAGCATCGCTCAGATTGCCATACCACAAGCCAGCACCCGCCAGCAGCGCAGCGCCCATGGCGGTTTCAGTATTCATCGGACGCACGAACTGGCGGCGCAAGATACTCGCGCGGATCTGTGACCATACCAGTGACTTCGAGCCGCCGCCGGTCATGTGTATGCACTCGCCAACATCTGCGCCAATATCGGCTAATGTGTCATACGCTAGACGTTCGAGCATGGCGGTGCCTTCCAGTCCGGCAGCATAGTATTCTGCATGTGTTGTGTCCGCGACCTCCCCGGATGCTTCGAGTGCAAAACCTTCAGCGCGGGCTGCCAGGAACGGGAATCGTTCGCCAGTGCGCGCAAGCGGGTAGCGGATCAATGCAGTTGGCAACTGCATAAACGCTGCCTCGTCTAGCTGTCGTAAATCCTGTCCTTGGTATTGCTTCATTATCCACTCGCATCCGGTGTTGCTTGCGCCGCCCGGCATCCACCAACCTTCAGGATGCCGGTGACTGTAGATGCGCTGAAGGGGATCGCGCAGAAGTTGTCTGGTAATGCCTTTGATTACCAGCGTGGTACCTAATGATGAGTTCCATGCGCCCGGTATAACTGCTCCTGATGCTATCTGGGCGGCTGTGCCG
>Ga0351944_1095_pt1 | contig 10146 bp, 9 predicted proteins | sample BONcelT113001F13_FD_205820 | JGI IMG/M metagenome (GOLD analysis project Ga0351944, IMG submission 205820) | Enriched cells from coal bed in the Powder River Basin, Montana, United States - BONCAT cells T11 rep3 HSBNCT.T11.300.1.F13 ... | reverse complement strand
TCTACAGTTTTACGGGTTACTTCGGTCAACGCAGTGTTGTACGAGGCATAGTCACCCAGAAACCATAAGTATTCGGCAGGCTCCTTGCGGATATCCTTTATCTTTGGCTGGATGGGCTGTGACCATCTCGATCGAGCGCGATCAGACTGCCCAAAAGAATTACCATAGCGCCCCAGATTGGTGAGAGCATCCTGCAATTGAGCGTCCATTCGACCTTCGTTGACCAAATACCGGCGCATATCTACCACAGGGCCTACATGCTCGATGAATAATGGGCATTCCTGGTCGCAGGCGTAGCAGGTGGTGCAGGACCACAGCACATCCTCCGCTATTACATCGCCTATCAGTGATTTGGCCAGGACTTTTTCGGCTTTTTCCCCGCTTTTTCCCAACGCAGCGCCCCGCTCAATTAAATGGTCGCGCAATTCGAGCATTAGCATTTTAGGAGAAAGCGGCTGGCCGGCGGTATACGCCGGGCAAACATCCTGGCAACGGCCGCATTCGGTACAGGTGTAGAAATCCAGCATCTGGCGCCAGCGGAAACGCTCTACCTTGCTCACCCCCACCTCAGTATCGGTTTCAGGTGCAGCGGCTAGCCGACCCCGGGGTTCTAGATTACGCAGAAACACGGCTGGTATGGAGGTGACCACATGGAAATGCTTACCACCTGGCAATTCGGTAAGGAAGAGCAAAACCACGCCCAGGTGGATCCAGTAGGCGGCTTCGGCGATGATATGCTGCAGGCTGCGGCTCAACCCGGCGAAAGGCAACCCAATGATTGCCGAAATGGGCCTCCAGCTACCTATAGGGTCCTCTCCCAGGTTGATACGAATGCCGTTTATTATCAGCAGACTGAGCATTATGGTGAATATAAAGCACAGCACCATCACGCCCTGACTCTTATGACTGCCCTTGTAGCGTTCCGGGTTGGCGTATAATCGGAGGTACAGCCCGTTGACTACCGCACAAATCACCATCACCGCGGCTAGGTCTTGTAAAAGGGCGAAGGGGCCAAACGAGCCGATTAAGGGCAGAGTGAAATGCGGATAATAGAAGGACACCAGCCCTTCGATGATGGCCTGCAATATGGTGGGGAACAGGATAAGAAAGCCCCAGAAGATGAAGAAATGCGCCGTGCCGGGTACCAAAAAGCGGAAAAGCCGGAACTGAGCGCCAACGAAGACCACTACTCCCTTGGCGCGTTCCAGCCAATCTCCAAACGGCCCACTCGCTTGGCCTCTGCTTAGGTTGACCCAGAGTAGTTGATACACTTTCCAGGCAAATACAGCGCCAGCCACTATGATAGCCAGCAACACCAATATGGATTTCAGCGTCTCGTAGGCCATCGCCTTAACCGCCCTTAGCCTCAGTTACCTTTTCGGTTAACACCGGGAGAAGGTCGAGCAGGTCAACCTGGGAGCCATATTTGGCGATATCGAAGATCGGTGCCTGTGGGTCAGTGTTTATGGCGATAATCATCTCGCTGTCGCCGATGGCCTCTACATGTTCCGGAGCGCCACTGATCCCAAGAGCAAGATATACGCTTGGCTTCACGCTCTTGCCAGATTTACCTACCAACCGGGTGGAAGGCAACCAACCCTGGTCTATAACGGGGCGAGAGCCGGCGACCTCTCCTCCCAGGGCTTTGGCCAGATCCCTGGCCATCTCCATATTGTCCTGATTCTGGATGCCACGTCCGACCGAGACGAGCACTCCTTCCTTCGATATATCCACATCGCCAGCGGCGGGCTCAATATAGTTCTTGACCGAAATGCGTAACCCATCGAGGGCGGGGGCTGGCAGGCGCACCATTTCAGGCGTCTGGGCACTTTTGCCCTGTTCGGCTTTGTAACCACCAGGAACCATCATCACAATGGCTGTAGGGCTGGGCAAAGCTCCTTCGACGAGTATTTTGCCGCCGTATACCTGACTAACGAATTTGATTGTTTCGCCGTCTGCTTGTAGGTCTCGGCAATGGCTGACCAAAGGTAGCGATAGATGAGCGGAAAGCCAGCCAGCCACATCGCCGCCCATCGAAGTGTCACCGAAGAGGAACGCCCGGGGTCGTTTTTGGGCCAATAGGTTTTCTACTACTCTTTGATATCCATCGGAGGTGAAATCGGCCAGGGCCAGGTCATCAATATATAGAACCCGGTCAGCGCCAATGCCGTCGGCCAGCCCCTGGACATTGTGCCCAATGAGAATGCCGACTACCGTGCCGCCGGTGCCTGCGGCAATTCCTCGAGCCGCCGCGAGCATGATGTATGATATATCGGCTACTTGTTCACGGAGATGTTCAATCAGCACATAAATATCTTTGCTCATTCTGCACTCCCCTTCCTACAGCACATCAATGTGTCGGAGTATTTCGATGAGCCGGTCGGCGACCTGTTCAATGTCGCCTTCGAGCATTTCGGCCCGCTCTCCAGTATCCGGCTTCGACATCCGTACCACTATGGCTCCATCCACTGACTCCGGCTCGGCCGCTGGCATTTCTTCGATATTGGCGGTTTTCATAGCCTGGCGAACCCTACTGATTGGGCAGTAGCGGGGTGGCTTCTCGGCCGCCTGTACGCCCAGTACAGCGGGGAGCGTCACCACCATTTCTGCCACTAGCCCCCCCGGGTATTCCTTCCGGACCACGGCACTATCGGCGCTGGCCTTAACTCCGGCCACATAACCGACGTAAGGCATGCCGAGTTGTTCGGCCAATTGGGAGCCGACCGGGCCATCCAGGTCGTTGTGTGCGCCTACCCCGGTCAGGATAAGTTCTGGGCGAAAGGTTTTAATGACATTAGCCAGAATGCGTGATAAGGCGTAATTGTTGAGCTCAGTTACATGGTTTCCGGTCAGTTTGATAAGGCGGTCGGCGCCTTTTGCCGCAGCGGTGTACAAAACATCATCTGCGCCTTCCACATCTAAGGCTACGACGGTGACTGTGCCCCCCACGCTCTCTTTGACGAGCAGGGCTTGTTCGATAGAGTGCTCGTCAGGTTCATTAGTAATGAGTCGCACCCACGACGTGTCCAGGGATGCTTCGCTCTCGTCAATGACGATTTCCTCTACCAGGTCGGGCACCAGTTTGATGGGAACCACTATGTTCATCTTTCTTTCCTCCTCAACCGGCGATGGCATCGGCCAATAATTCGGCTATATCCTTCACAACCAGGGAACTGGCGCTTTGCACCGACTTAACAGCATCTTCGAAACGAGGGGGTTCATATGGGCAGGCTACTGCCAGGATATCAGCGCCAGCTCGCTTCGCTTCCCTTACCCGCCATTCCGAGGGGCGAGCATGGGCTTTCTCCCAGTGGAAGCCATCCATCCACATACCACCTCCGCCACCTCCACAACAGAGGCTGGTGGTGCGACTATGGCCCATCTCTACCAACTCTACTCCCGGGATGGCGGTCAGTAATTGTCGGGGCTCCTCATATATGCCATTGGCACGACCCAAATAGCATGGATCGTGGAAGGCTACCTTGGCTTTGATCTCCCGGTTAAACTTCGTCTTGAGATGGGCCAGACGCTCCACCAAAAACTGGGTGTAATGTCGCACGGGATAGGTGATGCCCAGGGCGGGATATTCGTTTTTCAAGGCGTTAAAAGCATGCGGGTCGGCGGTCACAATCTCGTTGAACTTGTAGCGGCGGAAGGCCTGCCAGTTCTTGGTAGCCAGGGTTTCGAAGAGACCGCGCTCCCCGGCTAGACGCTGCGAGTCGCCATCGTTCACCTCGTCTGGACCGAGAATAGCCACTTCGATACCCAGCGCGCTAAAGACCCGGGCCAGCGCCTGGCTGACCAATTGGACCCGGGGGTGGTACGATGCATAATCGCCCACGAACCAAAGTACATCAGTTGATTTGTTGTCTTTGCCCAGTACGTTAATGGGTAGGTCAGCTGCCTTAACCCATTCTGAACGGCGGCGGGGTGATTGGCCCAGAACATTGCCATAGCGCTGCGAGTTTTCTAGGGCCAATTGCAGTTCAGCGGGCACCTTGCCCGCCAATATTAATTCCTCTTTGGCCCGGGTCATCATTGCCGCCGTCAGTGGAATGTTGGAAGGGCAAACCTCAGTGCAGGCGTAACAGGATATGCACATCCAGGCGCTATCCGAATTCAGCACCCTTTCGAATACATCGGCGCGCAATGCGGCAATCATCTTGCTCGGCGGGAAATCCATAGCGAAGCCAAAGGGACAAACCCCGCTGCACATTCCACACTGTAAACAAATCCTGACCCGATCACCATCGGCCAGTTCTTTTAGGCTCGTTACGAAGTTATCGCTAACCGAAGCATTGGGAGATTCTGCAGTCGTTGCCATGTTCTCCTCCTGTTGACAATCTGAACCAACCTGCCGCAATTGGGGGTAGCATTTATACGTATGTATTTACTGTACGAATGGTTACTGAGGCAGTGAATAGAAGGTTACAATTGGTTAATAAAACCTGCTGTTGCGCAATGATTGGTTTCTGTACAAACCAGATATAGAAGCCGGCAGCGCGGGCACATAGTAAGGTTCTTAATAGTAGTTCGCCAAGGAGAACACAAATGGGGGGATGAGTGAGGCGCGATTTGCTCGCCGATGAAAGTCACCCATCCAAAAGTAACTAAGTTGCGCCGAATATCGAGGCACACTCGCTCTCTGCCGTAAAAGCGCTAGAACTTACCAGCCAGGTCTTCCAATCCGGTGACTAGGATTACTTAGAAAGTACAGTATCTAGTTCTTGCTGGAAGCTATCCGGTCTGGCGGCTGCGATACGGGCTACATTCTGCATCAATCCCGTAGCTATGTCTGGGTCGGTGCGCATTGCGCCCAGTAGTTCTTTGGGGGCAATTGCCAGAACCTTGGTGGGCTTGGTCGCCGTTACGGTGGCTCCCATCGAGCGACTACACGTGGTATATATTAAGGCGACTAATTACATCGTATCCAGGGGTTTGATGTCCTGCTCACTTCAGATTAAACCGCTAATACAGGAGAGGCAAATGGAATTCAACACAATCACAATAGAACAAAAGGATCAAGCGGGTGTAATAACATTGAACCGTCCCGAAAAAATGAACACTTTCAGTGGCCAGTTAGCCCGGGACCTTAATGATGGATTGCGCCTGCTGGATCAGAACAACCGGGTGCGGGTAATAATTGTTAAAGGAGCCGGAAGAGCCTTTTCCGCCGGCATAGATATTGCCGAATTTTCGGGAAAAACCACCACCGAATATCAAGAATGGATCTCTCTAATGGACGAGATGCATTTCACCATTGCCTCGTTGGCCAAGCCGGTTATCGCTATGGCGCACGGTTTTGCCGTGGCCAATGGCGCCGGGTTGGTATTTGCCGCAGATTTTGCTATCGTCGCCGAAGGCACCAAAATCGGCACCACGGCCATTAACGTTGGCCTTCTATGTACCGGCCCTATCATCCCCATCAGTTATGGCTTAGGAAAGAAGAAAATCCTGGAGCTACTTTTAAGTGGGGACATGATTGATGCAATCGAGGCAGAAAGGCTGGGATTAGTCAATAAAGTGGTGCCTCTGGATGACCTGGAAGCGGAAACTATGGCCTTCGCCCAAAAACTCATCAGGAAGAGCCCTCTAGCTATTAAGATCGGCAAGCAGTTTTATTACCAAATGATGGCTATGCCATTCACCCAGCGATTCACCTACAGCAGCGAAGTCTTTGCCCGGTTATGTACCTCGGAAGATGCCAAAGAGGGAGTAGCGGCTTTCATCGAAAACCGCCAACCCGTCTGGCGAGGGATGTAACCGGAGTCATCAACCCAGAAATCGTTATTGCCCATCCGAGCATCGAATTGATCGGAGTCAATAAACGTTAGGATCTTAGGTATCCCATCATATTAGCAATTTTGGCGTACGCCTCCGGCAACTGGTACTCCGGATGGGCGGTGTAAGCCCGGGGCAACTTGGAACCAGTCTTCTCTACATACCTTAGTCCGGCCATCAAATCATCCAACTTATTATTCGGTACTGTGAATATCATCTCTTCATCGCCGGCCATCGCATGGTAGTGGTCACCACGGCACGGCACCGCCACCTGGCACTCGCCGCTCAACAACGGCGGTACGATGCCGTATAAGCAGGCGGCGTGGCTGGAGAGGGCGCATTTTATGCTATACCCATTTTTGCACTCTCTGCCCAACATCAGCAGGCTGAGTTGCGTGGTATCACAATAGATGACCACCAAATCTGGCTCAAAGGGCGTCTTGTTCAACGGCGCCGTCAATACCCCCACATATTTCCCTACTTCGATACGAGGAAACTCCTCGGCATAGTGACGTCCGGCCTCCAGGGTCTCAACATCTCTTGGGTACCGGTTATAGCCGTCTAGAAAATACTGTGGAGGCTCGCCCAAGCCATATCCAATTACCGGCTCCACACACCAGTTGTCCTCTTTGAGCATGGCCACCGTTGCGGCGGTCGGCGCAGCCGCAGCGGGCTTGGTGGCTATGGCCGGAGCCGTAGTGGCCGCGGCAGGTGCGGACGTGGGTACCGCAGGTGCTGTGATGGCTACGGCTGGGGCGCTGGGCTTGGTCGGGGCTGCTGTGGGGGATGGCGCAGCGCAGGCCAGCAGGAAGCTTACGACCACCAACACGGTGATCACCAGGCTAACGGTTCGTCGCATATTATCCTCCTTCGCGAGCATTTGGAATAACGATCGGCGGAATAGCGAGTGAGATGATGGTTACTATGCGAAAATATGGCAAATTCCAGCTAAATACTACTAGCAATTGGGAGAAGAACGCATGGAGGCCGGTTATTGTCCGATATTGATCAAATGGTCCCCCCCCCGATAATCTAAGAACTAGCCCCTTGGGTAAATTTAGGCCCTTACAAGCAACTAACAACCCCATGAATGCTATGCCTTGTTTTGTCCACACAATCACCAAATTCCGATTCCTTGACGATTTCTTGACGGATTCCAGAACCTTCTTGTCGTTGCATTGACCCGAATCGACGTTATGCTGTCGTTGACACATAGATCGACGGTTGGAACGGAGGGTCGGTGATGGATCTGGTGTTTTTAGGATTAGCCGTGGGATTCTTCGCGGCCAGCTACGGCCTGGTGTTGGTCTGCCAGCGGCTGATGGAGAGTTAAGATGAACCCTTTGTATGTGGTAGCTGGGGTGGTGGTGGCCGGCCTTTTCGTATACCTAGTGGCTGCATTGCTGAAGCCGGAGTGGTTCGGGTGATAGTGGCAAACTGGCTCCAAGTCACCTTCTATCTCATTGTCTTGCTAGCCCTAGTCAAGCCTTTGGGCTCTCATATTGCCCGTGTCCACCAGGGACAGCAAAACTTTCTCAGCCCTGTCCTGGAACCGGTGGAACGGCTGATTTATCGGCTTCTGGGCATCCGTGTTGAGCAAGAGATGGACTGGAAGACTTATGCCTTCGCCTTGCTTACCTTTGAGACATTGGGGTTTCTGTTTGTCTATGCCATCGAACGGCTGCAAGGATTGCTACCCTTCAACCCAAGAGGATTCGAAGGAGTGCCCCCTAATCTAGCGTTCAATACCGCCGTCAGCTTCGTCAGCAACACCAACTGGCAGGTTTATGGCGGCGAGAACACAATGAGCTACCTGACGCAGATGATGGGATTAACCGTGGCGAATTTCGTATCACCAGCCGTCGGGATCGCAGTGCTTGTGGCCTTCATCCGTGGTCTGGCCCGTCACACCACCCGGGAACTCGGCAACTTCTGGGTAGATGTTACCCGTAGTATCCTGTACGTGCTGCTTCCCTTGGCCCTGGTTCTGGCTATCCTCCTGGTTTCCCAAGGAGTTGTGCAGAACCTATCCAACTATCAGGTGGTGCCTCTGCTTCAAACCACCACTGACATTAACGGCCAAGTCGTATTCCAGCAGACGCTGCCGATGGGGCCAGCGGCCTCACAGGTGGCAATCAAACAACTGGGTACCAACGGTGGCGGATTCTTCAATGTAAATGCCGCCCATCCCTTTGAGAACCCCACCCCGCTCTCTAACTTCCTGGAGATGCTATCTATCCTACTTATCCCGGCGGCGCTGTGCTATACCTTCGGAAGGATGGTGGGCGACACCCGTCAGGGCTGGGCTATTCTATCGGCTATGACGGTAATCTTCGTGGTGGTGCTGTTTGTACCCCAATGGGCGGAGCAGCAGGGCAATCCAACTCTAGCGGCACTGGGGGTGGACCAGGCTGCCGGTGACCTGCAGCCGGGGGGCAATATGGAGGGCAAGGAGGTGCGATTCGGCATCGCCAACTCCGCCCTCTGGGCTACCGCCACCACAGCCGCCTCTAGCGGCTCGGTTAACTCTATGCACGACTCCTATACGCCCCTAGGCGGCCTCACTCCTATGGTGATGATGCAACTGGGAGAGGTGGTGTACGGGGGCGCCGGCTCTGGCCTCTACGGGATGCTGGTATTTGCCATCATTGCTGTATTCGTGGCTGGGCTGATGGTGGGACGCACTCCCGAGTACTTGGGTAAGAAGATCGAAGCCTTCGAAATGAAGATGGCCGCGTTGGTTATCCTTATCCCGATTATGGTCGTACTGACGGGCTCCGCTATAGCCGTGGCTCTCCCGGATGCGAGGATGTCTATCGCCAACCCTGGCGCTCATGGCTTCAGTGAGGTGCTCTACGCCTTCTCGTCGGCGGGGAACAACAACGGCAGCGCCTTCGCCGGGCTGAATGCCAACACGATGTTCTACACAACGGCCACTGCCCTGGCTATGCTTTTCTCTCGTTACTGGCTAATCATAACCACTCTGGCTATAGCCGGCTCTCTGGTACGGAAGCGGAAGGTCCCGGCCGGGGCTGGGACATTGCCTACCTATTCGCCGCTTTTCATCGGCTGGCTAATCGGCGTGGTAATCGTTGTAGGAGCGCTTAGCTTCTTCCCAGTCCTAGCCCTCGGCCCGGTAGTCGAGCACCTAATGTTGGGCTCGTAAGAAGCCCTATCGGAGTATTTATCCAATGAGTACCATCAAGAGGGAACAACCCACCTCTCAGAGCCAACAATACCTGACTGCGATGTCCCACTCCTTTGTGAAGCTAGATCCTCGGCATATGGTCCGCAACCCGGTGATGTTCGTGGTGGAAGTGGTCAGTCTGCTGTCCACTGGCCTCTGGTTCCAGGCTTGGCTTGGCCAGGGAGAAGCCTCGCCGGCGTTTATCGGTACCGTAACACTATGGCTATGGTTCACCGTTCTATTCGCCAATTTCTCGGAGAGCCTGGCGGAAGGCCGGGGGCGAGCCCAGGCCGATGCTCTGCGCCGTACCCGCCACCATACTCAGGCCAAGAAGCTGTCCCAACCTAGCCGTGATTGTCCGGCGCAAATCGTAGGGTCAGTTGACCTGCGACAGGGTGACCTGGCGCTGGTAGAAGCGGGCGATATCATCCCCGTGGATGGAGAGGTCATAGCTGGTATCGCCTCCGTTGACGAGAGCGCCGTAACCGGCGAGAGCGCACCGGTCATTCGCGAGGGCGGTGGAGACCGCTCAGCCGTAACCGGTGGGACGCGGGTTCTCTCCGACTGGATTATTATGCAAGTGACCTCCAACCCAGGCGAGGGTTTCTTGGATCGTATGATCAGCCTGGTGGAAGGAGCCAAGCGCCAGAAGACCCCCAACGAAATCGCCCTGAACATCCTGTTGGCTGGCTTTACTATTATCTTCCTACTGGTATGCGCTACCCTACTTTCCTTCTCGTTGTTCAGCGTGCAGGCCGCCGGCGGCGGAAGAACCATCACGATAGTGGTTCTGGTGGCTCTGCTGGTATGCTTGATCCCCACCACCATCGGTGGGCTGTTGCCGGCCATCGGCATCGCCGGTATGGACCGCCTAATTCGTCGCAACGTCATCGCCCTTTCCGGCCGGGCGGTGGAGGCAGCCGGCGACGTAGACGTCCTGCTGCTGGATAAGACAGGCACGATAACGCTAGGTAATCGCCAGGCTGTAGAGTTTATTCCGGTGACGGGTGTGGAACGGCGCCAACTCGCAGAATGGTCGCAACTGGCTTCTCTATCGGACGAGACACCTGAAGGACGCAGCATCGTGGTGCTGGCTAAGGAGCAGTTCAACCTGCGGGCTACGGTCAGCGAGCAGCCAGAGATGCGCTTCGTACCCTTTACCGCCCAGACCCGGATGA
>Ga0351944_1094_pt1 | contig 10149 bp, 9 predicted proteins | sample BONcelT113001F13_FD_205820 | JGI IMG/M metagenome (GOLD analysis project Ga0351944, IMG submission 205820) | Enriched cells from coal bed in the Powder River Basin, Montana, United States - BONCAT cells T11 rep3 HSBNCT.T11.300.1.F13 ... | reverse complement strand
GCCGCTCCCCAGGCTCGCCGGTAAAACTGCCAGCCGCACCAGAATTGCACTGGGGTAGCCAAGGCCAGTAAGAGGTATCGGTTGTGTAAGATGCTTGGCAGCCAGGGGAACCATTCTGGAAAGCTGCCCAGGAAAATTGGCAATGTCAACGCCGCCGCCACAGCCAACTTGAGGCGGAGTTGATTGTATTCGACCTTTCGGTCCTCCCTTTCTCTATCTGACGAGGTCACCTCTTGCCAGGTATAACCGGCTTCTTCAACCACTTGGCGCAAGTTGGCGATACTGGCCAGACCTGGAAGGTACTCCACGGTGGCCCGTTCGGTAGCCAGGTTTACGCTGGCCGAAAGCACCCCTGGAACCGAGCTTAACGCTTTCTCCACCCGCCGGACGCAACTGGCGCAGGTCATTCCGCCTACGCCAACCGTTATAGTATCAGTCGCCACCTCGTAGCCAGCTTCGCTGACTACCTTGGCCAACTTAACCACACCGGTTTGTTGAGGGTCGTATGATACAGTGGCTCGTTCGGTGGCCAGATTAACGCTGGCGCTTTCGACCCCTGGAGTGGCCGTCAAGGCTCTCTCCACCCGCTGGACGCAACTGGCGCAGGTCATACCCCGTATAGGTAACGTGGTTTGCGCCAATACCGACCCGGCGGTTTTTGTGGTTTTGCTCATTCTTTATCCTCGATGACCTGCATAAAAGTATCCTTAATATCCTGGCTACCCACCTCGTTTAGGCGAGCAGCAGGATGTGGCAAGTCGATTATCACTGGTCCAGCCAGCAGGTACACCAACTCCTGAATGACCCGCTCCTGCTCGCTTTTCCGGTCGCTGGACATAGCGGTGGCCACGCAGGTCTCCAAGTGATTTTCCAATAGCAAGCCGCTTATCTTGTCCAGAGCTCGTTGGACGGCGCGAACCTGGCGCACGATGTCTATGCAGTATTGCTCGCTATCTACCATGCGCTGCAAACCCCTGGTATGACCTTCAATCGTCTTCAGGCGTTGCATCAACTGGGTTTTTGTTTCGGCTTCCAATCGCATACCCTACCCCCCTATGGGGGGCATATAACTAGGATATTCCACTGGAGGGTCGTTGTCAACGGTTTTGGCGCTGTCTTAAGTACGGTGTTATAATGCCCCCGTCATGAAAACAGAAGGAGAAAATGATGCCCGGCAAAATAATTGATTTGCGAAGCGATACAGTCACTCTACCTACTCCTGCCATGCGAAAGGCGATGTACGAAGCCGAACTAGGGGATGATAATTCTGGAGAAGACCCTTCTGTCAACAAATTACAGGAGATGTCGGCTGAGCGAATGGGCAAGGAAGCCGGGTTGCTGGTTACCAGCGGGACTCAGGGGAACCTTGTGGGCATATTGGCCAGTACTCAGCACGGTGAAGAGATAATCGTCGGGGATGAAGCACACTGCTATCTTTATGAGGTAGGCGGCGCGGCGGCCATCGGTGGATTGAGCTTTCGCCCCGTCCCCAACCATCGCGGGCACTTGCAGCCAGATGAAGTGGCAGCCGCCATCCGCCCAGACAACATTCACTTTCCACGCACCTCTCTTCTCTGTCTGGAGAATACCCATAATCGAGGGTCCGGAGCCGTTCTGACGCCGGCAGAGACGAAAGCGCTATGCGATGTTGCGCACACCAACGGGCTTAAAGTACATTTGGATGGCGCCAGGATATTCAACGCCGCCACAGCCCTGGGTATTCCAGCAAATAGATTAACCGCCGGTGTCGATTCGGTGACCTTCTGCTTTTCCAAAGGCCTATCCTGCCCCGTCGGTTCAATTATTTGTGGTAGCCAGGAATTTATCACCCGGTCGCGCAAGGTGCGTAAGATGTTAGGTGGCGGAATGCGCCAGGCCGGCATTATTGCGGCATGTGGTATCGTAGCCCTCAACGAGATGGTGGACCGCCTGGCCGAGGACCATGCCAACGCTAAAATCCTGGCCCAAGGGCTGGCCAATATCCCTGGGGTCATCACCGACCCTGCCCTCGCCGAGACGAATATTGTCTTCTTCGATGTCCCAGACATTTCGCCTGCCGACCTTATCGCCAAATGTACCGGAATGGGCGTACGCTTCCAGAATACCTTTGGAACCCGCTACCGGTTGGTAACCCATTATGGTATCGAACGAGCCGATATTGAAGCGGCGCTTTCCGTGATCAGCCAGGCAGTCGCCCCGCTGAACGCTCCTCGTGCCTAAGCAGATAATCGAAGAGCCTGCGCTTATCCAGGACGTACTGGCCAGAGGGATGGTCGGCTATATGGCTATGGCCAAAAAGAACGAACCATACGTCGTACCCTTGTCGTATGTGGCTAAGAATGGAAATATATTTATCCACTGCGCCCTCAAAGGTCGGAAACTAGAGTTTCTACTTGAGAACCCTAGGGTATGCTTCGCCGTGCACCAGGTTGATGAAATCCATCGGGGGGCGACGGCCTGCACTTCTGGCATTCGTTACCACAGCATCCTGGCTTTCGGGCAGGCTCGGTTTGTTAAGGATACCCAGGTGAAAATGGAGGTCTGTCGTTGGCTGGCCGAAAAATATGCGCCTGGTACCATTGTGGATATTGAAGAACTTCGAACGATTCAGGTGATTGAAATAGTTGTAGAAAAGGTAACGGGCAAACGCAACGTGACCAGGGCAAGATAACAGCGACGTAGCTATACCAATAATGGAGGCAAGATGAACACTAAACGAATGCTGGTGGTGAGCGCTCACGCCGCGGATTTTTGCTCCCGGGCTGGAGGCACAATAGCCAAATACGCCAGCGCTGGGGCTTCTGTACGGATTTTGGGCTTGACATGCGGAGAACGGGGCGAATCCCCCGATTTCTGGCGACAGCAACCGGATGCCACTCTGGAAATGGCCAAAGAGACCCGTATCACCGAATCTACCGCTGCCGCATCTGCCCTTGGGGCCGAAATACGGTTCAAGGATTGGGGAGACTATCCTCTAATCTTCGATAAAGAGCGTCTGGTGGAACTGGCTGAGGAAATACGTTCCGCCACTCCTGATGTTATTTTGACCCATTGGCCTTCTGCTCCATACAACCAGGACCACGCCTATACTACCGACGCCGTGATCCGGGCTTGCGGGCTAGCGGCCGCCGCAGGCTTAAAAACCGCTCATCCGTCGATGCGTTGGCCGGTCATATATTTCTTCGAGGCAGGGGTGCCTTACACCGAATTTGAAGGATTTCTCCCCGATACCTACATAGATATAACCGGCGCATTCGAGAAAAAACTGCAAGCCCTCCGCCTCTTGAAATCGCAAAGCCAGTTACCCGATTGGTATTCAGGCTATGCTTTACAACGCGCCCATCAGGCTCGCACTTTTTCCGGTAATCCGGATATCAAGTATGCCGAGGCTTTCAAGCGGTATCGCCCACTGGTTACTGAGTTTTTCCCATAGACATCGTTTTAATTCCGTTTACCAATGTTCTTTTCACCGGAAGTCATCGCCAACAGTGCTTCCGGTTTGATAACGAGCGATGGCCATAAACTGGGTTGATACCCGCCGTGCCCGCGCCGCCCTCCGGCGCGAGCGTGGCGCCATTATTCAGGATTGGGGTGGGCGTCTGGCTATCGCTCTGGTATTTCCCAATCGCTACTTCGTTGGTATGTCCTGCCTGGGCTTCCAATTAGTGTATCGGTTATTTAACAATTTTCCTGGCTCCCTCTGCGAGCGGGCCTTCCTGGATGGCTCGGGTACAATCTTATCTTTGGAAAGCCAACGGCCTCTGGCCGATTTCGTAGCCGTTGCTTTCTCCGTATCCTTCGAGTTGGATTACTTTGGGATAGTGGAGGCGCTGCGGCGTAGCGGCCTGCCACTCTGGTCGGAGCAGCGAGACGAGCGGCATCCGCTGGTCATCGCCGGTGGACCTTGTGTGACCGCTAATCCCGAGCCAATCGCCCAATTCTGCGACGCTATCGTAATTGGAGAGGCTGAGGCCATCGTCCCTCGATTGAGCGCTATGCTGCTCGATGTTGTCCAGTCGGACCGGGAAGAGCAACTGAACGCTCTTTCGACTTTACCAGGGGTTTACGTGCCTCTCCTACACCGCCCAGGCGTTACGGCGCCAGTGAAGAGGCAGTGGGTGCGATATCTAGACGACTGGCCGGCGGCTTCTATCATTCGTACCCCAGAGACAGAATTAGGCGACACTTTGTTGGTGGAGGTGGCTCGAGGCTGCGCCCGTGGTTGTCGCTTTTGCTTGGCCGGATTCTGCTTTCGACCAATGCGTCCCCGTTCTATCCAGCGCTTGTTTAACGAGATAGATGACCAGCCTGGAACCAAGCGGGTTGGGTTGGTGGGAGCGGCCGTTTCCGACCATCCAGACATTGATGCTTTGGTTTCTGGATTGCGTAACCGTGGTCTACGTCTGAGCGCCTCATCATTGCGGGCTGAATCATTGACACCCAAACTACTGCAAGGCCTGGCGGAAAGCGGCGCCCGTACCATCACTCTGGCGCCAGAAGCCGGCTCCGAACGATTGCGCGCTGGCCTCAATAAAACACTTACCGATGATGGTTTGCTGGATGCCATCAGAGCCATCGGTGGTTGGCGTTTTTCGCAACTAAAGTTATACTTTATGGCGGGTCTGCCCGGTGATGATGGCAATGATTCAGACGCGATTATCCGGCTCGTCGAGCGGGTTCAGCAAGCGTTGGAAGCGAGTACCCATGGTATGTCTATATCGGTGAATCTTGGGCCCTTTGTACCCAAGGCGCAGACTCCTCTGGAGCGGGTCGCTATGGCCCCTGTACCGGTGTTACGAGATAATATGCGCTACGTGCGGCAACAACTTCGGCAAAGAGGAGCGCGGATAACCGAAGAGAGCGCCGAATGGGCAGAAGTCCAAGGGGTGCTTTCCAGAGGTGATAGACGTCTGGCTGATGTTATTGCCTCGATGACTTCTCCTACCCTGGCCTCCTGGCGATTGGCTTTAAGAGAGGCTAGCCTGGATGCCCAGGATTTTGTTGGAGAGTGGCCGGCTAGCCGTACACTCCCCTGGCAGGTTGTCGAATCTGGGGTGCATCCGGCATACCGACATAATGAGGCCTGCCGGGTCTTGGACCAAACGGACACACCACCCTGCCCATCAGGGTGGTGTCAGCGCTGTGGAGTATGCTGAGAACTAGACATGCAGGACACCTTTGTTATCTGAGCCCTTCCAAGGATTGCTGATATATCGCTTCGCCAATTTAGGCTCGCTGCCTGGAATGACGCATTGGGTGATGTCTCGACTGGGCGGAGATAGCGATGGCGTGTACCAAGGCTTGAATATTAGCTTCGGGACCGGAGACGACCCATCTATAGTGCGTGCTAACCGGCTGGCGATGTATCAGGCTATAGGAGCGCCACCATCCCGAGTGGTTGTGGCTCGACAGGTGCACAGCGATCGGGTTCTGGCTATCCACGGTAGTAGTGGTGAGGCTCACCAGGATGGCTGGCGGACAATGGACCAGGAAGGCGATGGGATGGTCACTGCAGAGCCAGGGCTATTTTTACAGATGGTCTTCGGAGATTGCACGCCGCTAGTGTTGTATGATCCGGCGCATCGGGTGGTGGGGATAGCCCATGCTGGTTGGAAAGGCACCATCGCTTGTATCGGCACGCGTACGGTCGAAGCCATGCAAAAGCACTTCGGCAGTCGCCCAGCGGACATCTACGTCGGAATAGGGCCCTCGATTGGCCCTTGTTGCTACCAGGTGCGTGAAGATGTGGCTACGCCCGCTCGGCAGACCTTCGGTGCTAATCGAGACATAATAAAACCCCAACCCGATGGCGCGTATTACTTCGACTTGTGGGAGGCTAACCGCCAGGCCTTGCTCGTCGCAGGTGTGCCCCTAGCGCACATCGAGACAGCCAGCATTTGCACCCGCTGTAACTCCAACCTGTTTTTTTCCAACCGGGCCGGAGACAAGGGCCGTTTCGCTGCCCTGGTGGCTTTGACACCGCTTACGGAAGAAAAATGATGATACATCAGGTAGATATAGCTTATAACTTGGAAAACGTTAGGCGCCGTATAGTCGCCGCCGCCCAGCGCGCTAGCCGTGATTACCATGAAGTCACGCTGGTGGCGGTTAGTAAGACCATGCCTGCCGAGACGGTTTTGGCCGCCTACCAGGCCGGGCAGCGGCATTTTGGCGAAAATCGGGTGCAAGAATCACAAGAGAAGATAACCTGTTTATCCAGCCTATCTGATGTCTACTGGCACCTGATAGGGCATTTGCAGACTAATAAAATCAAAACCGCCGTGCGCTTATTTGACCTCATCGAGTCGGTGGATAGCCTTCATTTGGCCGGAGCGTTGAGCCGGGTTGCCCAGGCACAGGGAGAAAAGATAGCCGTACTGCTAGAGGTGAACGTGGCTGGCGAGCCCTCTAAATTCGGATTTAGCCCTGACGAACTACCAGGTGTGGCCGTCAGTATTGCCAGTCTGCCCGGATTAGAATTGCAGGGGCTAATGACCGTGGCCCCCATCTCTCCTAATGCGGAGGATGTCCGGCCGGTGTTTCATCGTATGCGCGAATTACGTGCTGGTTTGTGTACTACATTGCCAGAGGTTGACTGGAAGCATCTTTCAATGGGGATGACCGATGATTTTGAAGTGGGTATTGAAGAAGGAGCCACGATAGTGCGGGTAGGCCGGGCCATCTTCGGGGTGCGCGGATAGTGAGCACCCTAGTTAAATTCTGGATTACCATCTTATTGCTTTTGGCTCTGGCGGTCCCGGCGTTTGGTCCACCGGCAGCCCTCGGCCCGGATGGCTCCCAACAGCCGCTATTTGCTTTCCAGGTATCTTACGTGCAAAAAATGACACCGCCCTGGGTGTCTGCAGAGGGCGCCGTATTGATGGATGTAGCCACCGGACGTCTCTTGTACGCTCGCAACCCTCACGAAAGATATGCCCCAGCCAGTTTGACCAAAATTGTAACTGCGCTGGTGGCGATGGACCACGCAAAATTGACGGACAAAGTTAAAGTGGAGCTTTCCTGGACCGACCTGCCTCCGGATTCATCTGTGATGGGCCTGAGTAGCGGCGAAGAGTTCACCATTGAGGGCTTGCTTTATGGTTTGATGCTGGTGTCTGGTAACGATGCTGCGGTGGTTATCGCCAAGAAGATAGGTGGTAACGAAGCCCATTTCGTAGAGATGATGAACGAAAAAGTCCGCGATATAGGCTTGCGTGATACTCACTTCGACAATCCCCACGGTTTGGATTCCGCTACTCACTTTTCTAGCGCTTATGATATGGCTGTGCTCGGCCGTACCTTGCTGGGCAATCCGGACCTGGCTCGAATCGTTAGTACCAAACAGGAAAGAGTGATCGGCACAGGTGGGATTGGTATATACCCGATGCGCAACATCAATCGCATTGTCCAGTCCTATCCTGGAGGTGATGGTATAAAGACCGGCTATACTGACCTGGCTAAGCAGACGGTAGTAGCGTCGGCCAATACTCTAGGCAGCCGGGCCATTGCCGTCGTGATGCGCAGCGATGGCTACGCTGCCGACGCGGTAAGTCTGCTCGATTACGCCTTCGATGCCTTCACCGGGGTAAAATTAGAACTGACCCCATTCCCCGCTGGCTTCCAAGACCCGGACAGCGACCGGCTTCGCATCAAAGGCCCTTTGCTGGCGGAAAAGATGCTGGTTCCGCGCTGGGAGAAACCTTACCTAATCACGCAAGTTTGGTTGGCGCCCAGAACATCTGGGGGAACGGGCCGCTCTTCTGGTTTTGTATCGTTTTACCTAGATGACATAATAATCACACAGCGTCCTCTTTATGAGCCATAGGGGACCCGCTGGTAAGCCTCCCTCCGTACTACTAAACCCATTCCAGACTCACCGCACGCTGGTTGCCAATAGCCTGGTTCACGCTATCAACGACGGCTATGTCGCAGCAATCTACCCCCTTCTGCCTTTGATCGCAGCCGAGTTCCAGGCCGGGTATGGGATGACTAGCCTGGTAAAAATGGGACTAACCGGCGCCCTCGGATTGTTCGAGTTGCCGGCTGGTCTGCTGGCGGAGCGGTTGGGGGAAAACCTGATACTGGCGGTTGGTACCACCTGGCTGGCCCTGGGATTTGCCGGAATGGGGATGGCCATAGCCGTCTGGCAGTTGGTGTTGTTGGCGGTGATAGCGGGCATCGGCGGTGCAGCGCAGCATCCTCTCTCGGCCTCCTTGGTCTCCCGCGCCTACCCGCCCAGAAGCCGGGGCAGCGCCATCGGCACTCTCAACTTTGCCGGCGACATCGGAAAAGCGTTGGTGCCGCCCTTGTGCGCTTGGCTGGCCATACTGGTGGGCTGGCGCCAAGCGATGTTGGTTCTGGGTATGGTAGGCCTCCCGTTAGTGCTGGCGTTTGTCGTTCTCAGCAAAAAGAATACTCAATATCAGACTGGCTCACCGGAACCGGTCTCCAGCAGCATATCCGGATGGGGCATTGTGGACTACCGCAGGTTCACGGCCTTGTCCGCGTTGGGGGTGTTCGATTCCGCAGTGCGGTCGGCCGCTTTAACGCTTTTGCCCTTCCTGTTACAGGCCAAAGGTTTAGATACTCCTTCCATCGGAGCGTTGATTTCTCTGATTTTCATATCCGGGGCATTGGGGAAGTTCGGTTGCGGGCCGCTGGGCGACCGTTTTGGCGCAGTCAGCGTAGTGTTGGCGACTGAGATTGCGACCGGCCTGGTGGTGGTAGCCTTCCTGCCGGCACAAGGGTATTGGCTCTGGGTACTAGCGGCGGCGTTCGGGTTTTTCCTGAACGGTACATCCTCTATTCTTTATGCCGCGGTAGCCGATTTGGTATCAGCCGAGCGACGGGCCCGGGGGTATGCTCTGTATTACTCACTCGGGTTACTATCCTCGGCATTCGCCCCAGTGCTGTTTGGCATTCTAGCCGACCACTCCTCGTTGGAGGCTTCCCTAGCGCTGGTGGCCTTTACCGCTGTCCTTACCTTGCCTCTGGCCCCTCTTCTGCCCCCTCGCGCTACAGCCTAAACCCCCAGAAACCGGTTTACCCCAACCTGTAGCCGGCGATCACAGCGATAGAGGTTACGATTAGCAGCAGGCTCAAGACTATCAGGCAGACTGTGGTTACCCAGGCTATCGCGTTTCCCACCCGTCCGTTGACGAACTTGCCCATAATCCGCTTATCGTTGGCTAGACGAAGGGCGAAAACCAGTACTACAGCTAGTAAAATGCCGTTTACATCTTGCGATAGCACCATCGCTCCCACCAGGTCCAGGCTGGGAATCAAAGCAATTGAAGCACCGAACAAAATCGAGAACGCATACAGCGAATGGAAGGCCGGAGCTTCTTTCCAGGTTCGGCCCACTCCGGCTTCCCAACCAAAGGCTTCGCACACGGTGAAAGCAGTAGCCAGGGGCAGGATCGATGCCCCCAGCAATGAAGCATTGGCCAGACCGACGCCGAACAGATACGTCGCCAATGGACCGGCCAGCGGCTCAAGGGCCTTCGCGGCCTCGGCGGCGGATGATATTTCTATTCCATTTTTGAACAATGTTGTACCGGTGGCGACGATGATAGAAAAAGAAACGATGTTAGTGATTAGCGCCCCGGCCAGCACATCTATCCGCGTTGCCGGATAATCTCTATGCCCGATACCTTTATCCACCACGTACGACTGGATGAAAAATTGGCCCCACGGAGTAATGGTTGTGCCGACCGTGGCGATGAATATCAGAATATAGCCAGCCTCCAGACGAAACGTCGGCCGTATGGTCTCCTGGAAAACCTGGCCCCAGTCGGGATTGGCCAGCAATCCTGATATAGGCCAGGAGAGGTAAATGGCCGAGAGCACCAGGAAGGTGACCTCTACTGGACGGAATGAACCGCGTACTATCAGGAACCATACCCCTAGAGCAGCAACCGGGACAGATATCCAACGAGGAATGCCGAAGAGCTCACCGGCTGCCGCAATACCGGCAAACTCGGCCACCGTAGTGGCTAGGTTAGCCACCAGGGTGCAGATCATCGCAAAAAGGGTCCATCGTACCCCAAACTTCTCCCGAATGAGGGAAGCCAAACCTTTGCCCGTCGCTGCCCCCATCCGGGCGCCCATCTCCTGGGTAACCGCCAAACTAAAGGTAATCAGTACCAG
>Ga0351944_1093_pt1 | contig 10199 bp, 8 predicted proteins | sample BONcelT113001F13_FD_205820 | JGI IMG/M metagenome (GOLD analysis project Ga0351944, IMG submission 205820) | Enriched cells from coal bed in the Powder River Basin, Montana, United States - BONCAT cells T11 rep3 HSBNCT.T11.300.1.F13 ... | reverse complement strand
ATTAAATTTGGGGGTATTGAATAACATGAAAAGAATATTACTTTTTTTGGTAACAAATATTGCTGTGATTTTAATTCTCAGCATCGTCTTGCGCCTTTTGGGAGTGGACCGAATTCTCGATGAAAGCGGCACAAACTTAAATATGTATAATCTGCTTGTTTTTGCCGCGGTTTTCGGGATGGGCGGCGCGTTGATTTCACTGATGATATCCAAGTGGACGGCCAAGCGCCTGACCGGAGCGCAGGTTATCACCAACCCGAGAAGTTCCACGGAAATCTGGCTGGTGGATACGGTAAAAAAGCAGGCGGCGATGGCCGGTATCGGCATGCCGGAAGTGGCGATTTTTGATTCGGCCGCGCCCAATGCCTTTGCTACCGGCATGAACAGAAACAAAGCTTTGGTTGCGGTAAGTTCGGGTCTTCTGCGCGCGATGAATAAAGAAGAAGTGGAAGCGGTTTTAGGGCATGAAATCAGCCATGTCGCAAATGGTGATATGATCACGCTCACGCTAATTCAGGGTGTAGTCAATACTTTTGTTATTTTCTTCTCACGTGTGGCCGGGCATTTTGTGGACAGGGTGATTCTTAAAAACGAAAGAGGCCATGGTTTGGGATTTTTCCTGACGACAATCATCGCGCAGATTATTTTCGGCATCCTGGCCAGCATTATTGTTTTGTGGTTTAGTAGGCAGAGAGAGTATAAGGCGGACGCAGGTGGCGCGAAGCTTGCCGGAACGCCCGGCATGATTGCTGCGCTGGAAAAATTAAAGGCGAGCGTTGCCCAGCCCCTACCCGATCAGATGTCCGCTTTCGGTATTAGCGGTAAGCCCTCCAAACACGGGCTGAAGCTTTTGTTTATGAGCCATCCGCCGCTGGATGACCGCATCGAGGCGCTGAAAAAGTTGACTTACCGATAAAGGCAAACTAATATTACATTGATCTCAGCCGGTTTCGCACAAGGCTTTGTGCGAAACCGGCTTCTTTTTTTAAAAAAAGATTGTTTCCAAAATCAGTTGAATATGAGGATAAATTACAATATAGAAGCAAAGCGATATAATGGTAATGCGCAACATGCAGCAAGCAGAGCTTCTGAAATTTGATCTTATAATATATTATTGATTGAGGATTTATGATTGCAGAGATATTTTCTTCCGTTACTTCCTGGTATCTGGAGCATATCAATTACGGAACCGTTGTTTTGTTAATGAGCATTGAAAGTTCGTTCATTCCTTTTCCCTCGGAAATAGTTGTGCCGCCCGCCGCGTATAAAGCAGCGCAGGGAACGCTTAACGTCTTTGGTGTGTTTTTTGCCGCCACGGCCGGCGCGCTTATCGGCGCCACTTTTAATTATTTTTTTGCGTATTTTTTGGGCAGAAAAGTTCTTTATCGCCTGGCGGAAACCCGCATCGCCCATTTTCTGCTGATTACCGGAAATACTCTGGAAAAAGCAGAAAGTTTTTTTATTAAATACGGCCGCAGCTCCACCTTCATCGGGCGGCTGATTCCGGCAATAAGGCAATTGATTTCGCTGCCGGCGGGGTTTGCCAAAATGGATTTTAAGCAGTTCTTGCTTTTCACCACGCTCGGCTCCGGCATCTGGAATATCATTCTCATTTTGCTGGGTTATTTTCTCTACACGCAAAAAGAATTGCTGGCAGAATACTACACGGACATTTCGATAGTCTTTCTTGTTTGCGGCATTTTTTTCTTTGGGTACATGATTTACAAAGGGCTTAAAAGAGAAAATAATATTTCATCATAAAATGATGGCACGGCATGTGCGCATCTCTTTTGAGAGTTACTACTAAAAAAGCCCCTTGTCCTGTTGGGCAAGGGGCTTTTCTTTTAAGCTACAGCCTTTAGTCTAAATAGCTATTTCTTACATTCCCATTCCTGGGTAGCCGCCTCCGGGAGGCATGCCGGGCATACCGCCGCCGGCGCCTTTTTCCTCGGGCTTATCGGCGACCATGCACTGAGTGGTCAGTAAGAGTGACGCCACGCTAGCCGCGTTCTGCAAGGCAAAACGAGTAACTTTGGTCGGATCAATGACACCGGCTTTGATCATGCCTTCATATTTGTCGGTGCGGGCATTGAAGCCATAATCAGTGCCCTTCTCCTTGGCTTCGTCCTTTACCTTTTGTGCAACAATGCTGCCTTCAAATCCGGCGTTGGCGGCAATCATTTTAATCGGCTCTTCAATGGCTTTTTTCACGATATTTAAGCCTACCTGTTCATCGCCGTTAAAAGAAAGTTTGCCCAAAGCAGGCAGGGCGCGCAGGTAAGCAACGCCGCCACCGGGAACAATGCCTTCTTCGACCGCGGCGCGGGTGGCATGCAGCGCGTCTTCCACGCGTGCTTTCTTTTCTTTCATTTCGGTTTCGGTCGCCGCGCCGACTTTAATTACGGCGACTCCGCCGACCAGCTTGGCCAGTCTTTCCTGAAGTTTTTCTTTATCGTAGTCGGAAGTGGTTTCTTCAATCTGCGCGCGAATCTGTTTCACGCGGCCTTCAAGTTCAGATCTCTTGCCGGCGCCGTCCACGATGGTTGTATTATCTTTGTCGATGATGATTTTCTTGGCGCGGCCGAGGTCTTCCATTTTGACGTTTTCCAGTTTGTAGCCCATGTCTTCGGAAATCATCTTGCCGCCAGTGAGGATGGCGATGTCTTCGAGCATCGCTTTACGGCGGTCACCGAAACCAGGCGCTTTAACGGCGGCAACATGCAGCGTGCCGCGGATTTTGTTGACAACCAAAGTAGCCAGGGCTTCTCCTTCCACGTCTTCCGAGATAATGAGAAGCGGTTTGCCCATCTTGGCGATCTGTTCCAAAATAGGAAGCAGGTCTTTCATGCCGCTGATTTTCTTTTCATAGATTAATATTAACGCGTCTTCGAGGTTGACCAGCATTTTGTCCGCGTTGGTGACAAAGTAAGGAGAGAGGTAGCCGCGGTCGAACTGCATACCTTCAACGATTTCCAGTTCCGTCTCGAGGCCTTTGGCTTCTTCCACGGTGATAACGCCTTCTTTGCCGACTTTCCCCATAGCTTCGGCAATGATGTTTCCAATTGTTTCATCGTTGTTGGCGGAGATTGTTCCGACCTGAGCGATTTCTTTCTGGTCTTTGGTGGGCTTGCTCATTTTGCTGAGTTCTTTGACTACCGTTTCCACGGCCTTGTCGATGCCTCTTTTGATATCCATAGGGTTAGCGCCCGCGGCTACGGCTTTGACGCCTTCGCGGTAAATCGCCTGCGCTAAAAGAGTGGCAGTGGTTGTTCCGTCGCCGGCGACATCGCTGGTTTTGCTGGCGACTTCTTTTACCATCTGCGCGCCCATGTTTTCAAATTTGTCTTCCAGTTCGATTTCTTTGGCCACGGTTACGCCGTCTTTAGTCACGGTGGGTGAACCGAAGCTTTTATCGATAATTACATTGCGGCCTTTGGGGCCGAGAGTTACCTTTACAGCGTCGGCCAGGGTGTTTACCCCTTTGAGGATCGCTTTCCTCGCCTCTTCATCGTAAAGAAGTATTTTTGCTCCCATTTTATATATTCCTCCTTAATTATTCTTATTTTTCAATGATTCCTAAAATGTCGTCTTCCCGCATGATCAAATATTCTTCACCGTCGATTTTTACTTCGGTGCCGCCGTATTTGCTGAAAAGAATTTTGTCGCCTACTTTTACTTCCGGTTTAATCAATTTGCCGTCATCAGCCACTTTGCCTTTGCCCACGGCGACTACTTTTCCTTCGATTGGTTTTTCCTTGGCGGTGTCGGGGATAATGATGCCTCCCTTGGTTTTTTGCTCTTCTGCCAAACGTTTTACAATAATTCTATCTTGTAAAGGTCTGATATTCATACATTTTTCTCCTTTCCATCTTTTTTATGTTTTTATTCATAAATGCTGAATAGCGCCGCTAACTTAAACATTTTTTTGATAATGTCAATACTTAGCCGGATTTTTCGAAAAAAATATTGTGGCGCGCCTTGTGAGGCTAAAATAAGTTTTCCAGCATCTGTTGAAGCGAGCTGACGTTTATCACTTTCATTTTTGACACTTTAATTGCCTGCGCGGATGAGGTTTTAGGTGCTATGCAATACTCAAATCCCAGTCGTGCCGCTTCTTTTACTCTTGTTTCCATTTGAGAAACAGCGCGAATTTCGCCGGTTAGTCCCACTTCTCCTAAAACGACGGTGCGCGCGTCAATTGGCTTATCCAAAAAGCTTGAAGCCATCGCGGCCACCACGCCCAAATCAACCGCCGGTTCAGAAAGTTTTATGCCCCCGGCGACGTTGATGAAAATATCGGAGGCGCCCAGATGCATGCCGCAGATTTTATCCAGAACGGCAACTAAAAGAGACACGCGGTTGTGATCCACGCCGATAGCTGTGCGCCGCGGCATTCCCAAATTGGTCGGGGAAACCAGCGCCTGAATTTCCACCAGAATCGGCCGCGTGCCTTCCAGACTGGGAACAACAGCTGAACCGGAAACATTTTGCGGCCTTTCCGCTAAAAAGAAAGACGAAGGGTTGGGGACTTCTTTTAATCCCTTCTCCTGCATTTCAAAAACGCCGATTTCATTGGCCGGCCCGAAACGGTTTTTAATCCCGCGCACAATTCTATAGGCGTGTCCGGAATCTCCCTCAAAATATAAAACCGTGTCGACCATGTGTTCTAAAACTTTTGGCCCCGCGATGGAGCCGTCTTTGGTGACATGGCCGACCAGAAAAACCGGAATACCGAATTTTTTGGCAAACAAAATAAGCCTTGATGAGGCCTCGCGCACCTGGCCTACGCTGCCCGGGGCGGACATCAGATCCGATGAATAAAGAGTTTGGATGGAATCAATCACGACAATCGCCGGTGAAATATTTTTTATTTGTTCCAGAATTTTCTCCAGCGATACTTCCACAAGCACCAGCAGATTTTTAGACGCGGCGCCAACACGCTGGGCGCGCATTTTAATCTGGCTGGCGGATTCTTCTCCGGAAACATAAAGCACTTTTGTGCCGTTTTGCGCCAGGTTATGCATCATCTGCAGCATCAGCGTCGATTTGCCGATGCCCGGCTCGCCGCCGATTAAAACCGCAGAACCGCTGACAACGCCTCCGCCTAAAACACGGTCGATCTCTGTAATTCCTGTAGCCAGGCGTTTGCCGTCTTCGAGAGGTATATCTTCAATAGGCAGGGGCTTGCCGCCGAAATTCATCTCGGTGCGGCTGCCGGAGTCAGTTGGAATAACTAACTCTTCGGCAAAACAGTTCCATCCTTCACAGGAAGGGCACTTACCCAGCCATTTGGGCGACATATAGCCGCAGTGCTGACAGAAGAAACTGGTTTTGGATTTTTTAACCACTTGTACCTCTCCTTCGCCAAAAATGAAGAAAAACATATTTTTTCCATATATGTCAACATTAATAAAAGCGGAAAACATTATAAACAATATAAAAATCGTGATTTTATCATCTCTTTACAAAGACCGGGCAAATGAACATATTTTATGTTAAACAAGCTAAAAAGAGAGGAAAAGACTATGAAACTTGATCAGTATTTTGAAAAAACTAAGGGTGTTGGTGTTCTGTCCACCGCGGATAAAAGCGGCAAAGTTAACGCCGCTATCTATGGCCGGCCGCATTTTTTCGATGAAGAAACCGTGGCTTTTATCGCTGCGGAAAAACTGACCCATGCTAATTTGCAATCTAATCCCCATGCTGTTTATCTTTTTAAAGAGGCGGATAAATATGAGGGCAGGCGGTTATATTTGACAAAAATTCGCGAAGAAAAGGACAGCCCGCTGATTGAAGAAATCCGCCGCAGAAAATATAAAGAGGTGGAAGGTAAATATAAAACCGGACCAAAATATCTGGTTTATTTCAAGCTGGACAAAGTTCTTCCTTTAATCGGGGATGAACAATAAAAAAAGTGTAATTTAACCGGAGGAGATAAAGATGAAAGTATTTATAACGGGCGGCACGGGGTTTGTCGGCACTTATCTGGCCGGGCGATTGATTAAAGAAGGCCATGATGTTTCTATTTTAACGCCTAATCCGGATAGCTCTGAAACAAGACTGCCGAACGTTTCCTATATCGCCGGCAATCCGACAATAAAAGGGCCATGGCAGGAATCTGTCGGGAAACATAACGTAATTATAAATCTGGCCGGCGCCTCTATTTTCAGCCGCTGGACACCCGAACAAAAAAAGGTTCTGCGGGATAGCCGCATGGACACCACGCGCAATGTGGTGGAAGCTCTGCCTGCCGACGCGAGTGATATTACATTTTTCAGCACGTCTGCCGTGGGTTATTACGGATTTCATGAAGATGAAGAATTAGTTGAATCGTCCGCGGCCGGTGATGATTTTCTGGCGAGGCTGGCCTTTGATTGGGAGCAGGAAGCCCTGCGCGCCGCGGAAAAAAAAGCGCGTGTTCTCATCACGCGCTTTGGTATTGTGCTGGGTAAAAACGGCGGGGCGCTGGGCCAGATGATCCCGCTTTTTAAATATTTTCTGGGTGGGCCGCTGGGCAGCGGCCGGCAATGGTTTTCCTGGGTGCATATGGAAGATCTCGCCGAAGCGTTTATTTTTCTTCTGGCGCATAAAGAAATATCCGGGGCGGTTAATGTATGCTCCCCTAATCCGGTGCGCAATAAAGCTTTAGGCAAAGCTTTAGGCAAAGTATTAAACCGGCCGTCTTTTCTTCCCGCTCCCGGATTTATGATCAAGCTTATCCTGGGTGAATTCGGATCCGTTTTACTCAAAGGACAGCGCGTCTTTCCGCAAAAGCTTGTGAATGCCGGTTTTAAATTTCGTTATACGGAAATTGAAGAAGCGCTTAGAAGCATTATCGCTGTCCGATAATTCTTCAAGATTCCAAATTTATTTGTCTCGTTAATGATCTTTACCGCGGGTTCAATTGCTAAACATGTCAGATCGTTAGTCATGTGATTTTATTTGAAATAACCAATAAACACGTGGGTTTTTGAATTTCCTTGAGTAAAACTTTCATTGCTGATATGTATAATTGTTTTTTAAATTTATTTAAAGGATGTTGAGTATGCAAAACCCAAATTTTAGTTCAGGCCCCTGCAGCAAAAGGCCAGCGTGGAATTTTGATGTACTGAAGGGCGCGCCGGTTGGGCGTTCACACCGTTCCGCACTGGGAAAAGAAAGACTTATCAAAGCCATTAACGAAACAAGAAATATCTTAAACATTCCGTCAGATTACCTTGTGGGAATTCTGCCGGCTTCCGATACCGGCGCTTTTGAATGCGCCATGTGGTCACTTTTGGGGCAAAAGCCTGTCACTGTTTTGGTCTGGGAAAGCTTTTCCGAAGGCTGGGCGACTGATGTTAACAAACAGCTGAAACTCAACCCAACAATTATCAAAGCCGATTACGGGAAAATTCCTGATCTGACAAAAGTGGACTGGAAAACGGATGTGGTTTTTGTGGCCAACGGCACCACCAGCGGCGCGCGCATTCCCGACTGGAACTGGATTCCCGCCAATCGCGAAGGCCTGTCTTTGTGTGACGCGACCAGTTACGCGTTTGCCAATGAAATTGACTGGAGCAAGATTGATGTTTTGACCTTCTCGTGGCAAAAATGTCTGGGTGGCGAAGCCGCGCACGGCATGATGATTTTAAGCCCTAAAGCAGTAGCGCGCCTGGAATCCTACACGCCTCCCTGGCCGATGCCGAAGATTTTCCGCCTTAAAAAGGGCGACAAAGTCAACAAGGCCATTTTTGATGGCGATGTCATCAACACGCCTTCCATGATCTGCGTGGAAGATTATTTAGACGCGCTGGACTGGGCGGGGAAAATCGGCCTTGATGGCCTTTTCAAAAGAAGCCGCGCCAATTTAAAAGTTGTGGAAGACTGGGTTGCCAAGACAGACTGGATTGAATTTCTGGCAGATGACCCCAAAGTTCGTTCCAACACCTCTGTGTGTTTGTCTGTGACTCATCCAAAAGTCGCCGCGCTTGACGCGGACGCGAAAAGCAAATTTCTCAAAAGCATCGCTTCGGATTTAAGCAAAAAGAATATCGCGCATGATATCAATTCTTATAAGGACGCCCCCGCCGGTTATCGTTTCTGGTGCGGGCCGACAATTGAAGAGGCGGATATAAAAAACGCGCTGGCGGAGCTGGAAAAAGTTTTTAACGAAAAGGTCAAAACACTTTAATTCCGGTTCGCACATTTTAAATAAATTACGAAAATTACCAAACGTGATTTTCAGGGCACCTATTAAAATGTAGGAAAGTATATACTAATGGCTAATATTGCGGTTATAGGCACTCAGTGGGGTGATGAGGGCAAGGGTAAAGTCGTCGATATTTACGCTGAACAGGCGGATGTAATTGCCCGTTTTCAGGGCGGAAATAATGCCGGGCACACTTTGGTTGTGGGTGGAAGAAAAACCATTCTGCACTTAATTCCATCAGGAATCCTGCATGATAACAAAATCTGTATTATCGGGAACGGAGTTGTCGTCGATCCGTCTGTATTGCTGGAGGAAATAGAGCAGTTGCGCAAAGGCGATCTTTTTCCGCAAAACACGAAGCTCATGGTGAGTGAAAGAGCTCATTTAATCATGCCCTACCATCGCAGCATTGACCAGGCGCGTGAAGCCCATAATTCCGGAAAAAAAATCGGCACAACAGGCAGGGGAATCGGCCCGGCGTATGAAGACAAAGCCGCGCGCGCGGGAATCCGTCTGATTGATCTTTATGATGAGCAGTCATTTCGTGAAAAACTTCATAGCGCCCTGGAAGAAAAAAACTTTTTACTTAAAGGATTATTCGGGCAAAAGCCTTTGGATGAAAATGAAATTGCCGCCGAGTATCTGGGGCTTGCCGAAAAACTAAAACCTTATGTCGCCGATACGTCATTTGTGCTCGACAGAGAAAACAAAAACGGAAAGAAAATACTTTTTGAAGGCGCGCAGGGTTCTCAGCTGGATATTGATTACGGAACATATCCCTACGTGACTTCTTCCAACACAGCGGCGGGCAACGCCTCCTGCGGCAGCGGCATCGGCGCCAGCGCCATAAATAAAGTTGTGGGTATCTGCAAAGCATACACCACCAGAGTGGGTGAAGGGCCTTTCCCCACCGAACTGCAAGATGAAATTGGGGAACACATGCAGAAAGTCGGGCAGGAATTCGGCGCCACCACCGGCAGAAAACGCCGCTGCGGCTGGCTGGATATTGTGCTGGTGCGGCAGGCAATAAGAATATCCGGCGTTACCGATTTGGCCATTACCAAACTCGATGTTCTAACCGGTCTGGATAAAATAAAAATCTGCGTCGGCTATAAAACACCTGCGGGAGATTACACGCACGCCGTGCCGGCGGATATCCGGATTCTCTCTCAATGCCGGCCTGTGTATGAGGAAGTTCCGGGCTGGAAAGAAGATATTAGTCCCGCGCGCAAAATGGACGAACTGCCCTTAAGCGCGCGCAAGTATTTAAACCGGCTCGAAGAATTGGTTCAAGCGAAGATTTCTCTGGTTTCCGTAGGTTCCGGCCGCGAGGAAACAATATCTCTGAAAGACCCTTTCCGCGATTAGAGCTGCCTCATTTTTCTAGAGCGATTGCCTCAGGTCAACTAAATATTACCCCAGAACAGGGTTCTTTTTTCCGGAAGCAATGCATGCCGTGCAGCCGCCGGCCGCCTGTAACCATTCTTAATAGCGGGTGAAAATCGAAAGCGTGCATTCATATTTTGCGGTCAAGATTTCCTTGACACACGTAGACGCCCACTTTATACTTCACGGTGCTAAACTAAAAGTTCTTATAAAGCCCAATAAGGACAATTTGTTTTGACCGCAAGCTTAAGCAAAGTAAGTATTCGATTTATCGTAATACTCTCTAATAAAAATTAGCGGAAAGAAACAGGAGGTTTTTTTATGTATCGGATTGATTTGTTGAATAAAATTTCGGAAAAAGGTTTAAGCATTTTTACCGATAAATATGAGTATCGCGCTGACATGCCGGATCCGGACGGGATCATGGTAAGAAGCAAGGAAATGAAAGACATGACCCTGCCCTCCAGCGTGAAAGCTATCGCCCGCGCCGGCGCCGGCGTCAATAATATACCCATCGACAAATGTTCCGAAAAAGGAATTGTTGTTTTTAATACACCGGGAGCGAACGCGAACGGCGTGAAAGAACTGGTTATATTAGGCATGATCATGGCGGCGCGCAATG
>Ga0351944_1092_pt1 | contig 10216 bp, 8 predicted proteins | sample BONcelT113001F13_FD_205820 | JGI IMG/M metagenome (GOLD analysis project Ga0351944, IMG submission 205820) | Enriched cells from coal bed in the Powder River Basin, Montana, United States - BONCAT cells T11 rep3 HSBNCT.T11.300.1.F13 ... | reverse complement strand
AAGGATCATGGATCAGGACTTTATTTTGACCTTGCGGAATCTTTTCTGAAGATAGAAAATGATGGCCATCATGTAGATCGACAGGGCAAATATCGATACCCATTTGCCGATTCGATAGCCCCAGGGAGCGTATTCCAAACGAAGCCGATGCCCTCCTGCTTTAACAGGAACGGCCATGAGCGTAAAATTGGCAGGCATTATTTTGTAGTCTTCTTGCGCCCCGATATGAAGCGCCGCAACTTGCCAACCCCTGCTGTAACTGTCCGTGATGAGGATTATCGCATCGTGGGGCGTGCTGACATCGAGGGTCAGATGATCCGTTGACTGATCGATGATCCGGCATGTTCCCTGGCCGGTGGCAACAGAATCGGCGAGGCCCGGAGCCGTTTCCAATAAAACGGTCTTTCCTGGATCGAAACTCGCTGCGTCCATTTTTTGCAGGAGTGCTTTTTTCTCGGTCACGACTTCCCATTTTTCAATAAGTTGACATCGCGACATATAATCCGTGAACTCGTGTATCTTGAGCTGCCCCTTATCTGAAGTAATGATAAAACGCAGCCTCAGCATGCTGAAGAGCGGATGAATCTTATGGAATTTTATGTAATTCGATGCTTTTTCATGATCGTAACCCTGCGTAAATCCCATGAACTGTGCATACCGCAGGGGAACGCCGGGATCATAACCCCATATGTCCTTATCGCCTGTGACCAATGCGCTGTTAGGTTTAATCAAATTCAGAACGCGATAGTCGCCGGGATGATTTTTCAGGAAATGAGACAGGTCCGGAGTGGCGGTATCCTTGACATCGAAATCCGTTTTTACATGCCATGCGAAAGAAAAAATCTCCACAAAGGCAAGGATGACGATAAAATAGAGGTAATGACGAGAAAATTTTGTCAGGGCCAGGATGAGCGCCAGTGCAAATATAACGGCCGCCGGGAAGAGAAGCTTTGCTGATGCAAAGGAACAGGCGTTATAAAGAAAATCGCCGTCACGATAGAGTTCGGATGGAAGATAGGATTCGTTTGTAGATGAAATAAAGCTGAATAATTTTGAAAAGACGTTTGAAGAACAGGAATCTTCGAATGGCGGGGCCATGATGAATGCGGCAGCGAGCAGGATGGAACCGATAAAAATCAGAATAAAAATAAGCTTTTTATAGGCTATCCCATTTCTCATGAGGCTGTCCATGCCGATCGCGGACAGCATGGCGAGGAATAATGTTGCGGGGAATATGAACTTTGATGCGCCGCGAAACATGCTGAAGCCGGGGAGAAAGTGATAAAGAATATCAAAAACAGGAGTGTTTTTTCCAAGGGCGAGAATGACCAGGCATGCAACCATGATGACCGAATATCTTCTGGTCTTTTTCCCCCCGGCAATCGCTCCGTATATGGACAACAAAAAGCCGGTAAGGCCGATATAGAATGTCATTTCCCACAGGTAAGCCCTCCCCCAGTAGGGGATGGTCTTGATATCACCAAAAAAGAAAGGCGTGATCAAGCTGATGAGGTTTTCGGGGGGATAAGCAAACATTGACGCGAATGCATAGGAAACGCCCGTACTGCGAACCGCTTCCCGTGTGGCTTCGATTCCACTCATGAGCTGTACGGAAGTCAGGCCTATCCCGGCGGCATAAACGCCCGCAATGGATAAAATCGCGGCAACACGGCGATCCTGATGAATTAAACAGCAGCCGGTATAGAGCATGGCCGTTATGGCCGTGTAATAGACGTACTGCGGATGCCCTGCGAGGATTTGCATGGAAACGGCAAAGATGCCGAGCAAATGCCACGCCGGGGAAGGGCGGCTCATGAGCCGGTCGATCGTCAAAAATATCAGCGGCGCCCAGGCCATGGTGCAGATATCTATGAGGTGTCCGGCAAACACATGCATAAAGTTTGCGCCGGAAAACATGACCGTAAGGGCGGCCGTCAAGGATGCGGCGGGATGCAGGCCACGGCTGCCGGTCCAGAGATACATGAAAAAGCCGATCAGAAAAACATGCATGACGATGGACATATTGATGGCTTTTGTAACGGGCAGAAACAGATATATCCAATTCAGGGGATAAAGCAGGGCCGAGTGTAAAGCGCTGAAATAGGGCATTCCCGAAAACAGATGTGGATTCCATAAGGGCAAATGGCCCTGTTTCAATTGGCTGAAGCCAAAATCACGCCAGTAAACAAAATGAGAATAGGTATCCGTGCCGGCCTGGGAGATGATATGGTTGTCTGTAAGAAAAAGGGCGTTGCTGAATATGGCCAGGGTTGCCGCCATCAGAATGATCATCGCCACAGGCAGGTTGTAATTGGCGAACAGAGACTTATTTTCATGCAGGTTCATAGGCGTTTGGGGGGGCTGTTCTATCTGTGTGTGAAGTCCTTTTCTGCGGCCGCGTAAAGGAGGAGGCCGTTAACGACAAAAATGTCCCGGATCTGGAAACCGTTTTCAGAAAGCGTTTTGTGCAGGCGTTGCTTCGTGAAGTGGTTGATATGCCCGCAGCGGTATTTATGATACTGGCTTCCCCGGCAGTAGCCCATGTAAACACAGTTCAGATTGAACAGAATAAAGAAGGGCCCGAGGAAAAAATCATAGGGGACCGTGACCAGTAATATCCCGTCCTTTTTCAGAATGCGATGAACCTCCTTCATGACGTCGGGAATATTTAGCAGGTGCTCCAACGTTTCAGACATGACGACCCTATCGAAAGACTGTTGCGGCAGTCCTGTCCGGGACAAATCATCTGAAATGCGGAAATCCGACAAATATTGATTTGATTTGGCCCATTCAAGCATTTGTTTATTGATGTCGACGCCTGTGACGGGGAAGTGCCCGGTATTCCAAAGGCAGTTTCCGCACCCGAGATCGGCGATCCTGTAGCCGGGTTGATAATATTTTCCAACGAAATCGGTCAGCTTACGATAACGGGAGGCATGATACCAGGCCCGGAAGCGACTGACCTTGGAATCATCTGTTTGATCCTGATAGTAATTTCCGTTCATTTCTCTATATTGGATGTCGGCGAGCTCGGAAGAACTGAATGTGGATATTCTTATGAGGAGAACGTTGAGAAGGGATAATGTCGCAATGGATAATAAGGCTGCCCATACAAATCCGACCTTGAGAACATTTATAAAAAGCGACAACAACAAGACGCTTCCAAAGGCGACGCATAGATAAAGAAACAACTGAAGCGGCAACGCTGTGTTCATCCGTATCTCCCGGTTCACAAATACGACACGATAGAAGACATGATGATAAAGCTCGTTACATAACGTGCCGCAAAAAAAGCTGACGTATGGGTTGAGCCCGGCATGATAGAAGAGGAAGGAAGAAACCAGGAGATTCAGGGCCGAGCCGCTGAATCCGCCGAGAAGAAAGATAAGGGTTTGTGAATAACGAAGTCTTTTGATTTTTTTTGTGGTTTCCATGTCCGCTGTAGTTTCCGTCATCGTCCGGCCATCCGGCTATTTTACCATCCACGACAAAATGAGCATGCCACAAATATCCGAAATCAACAACCCGATATCAACGCGACGAATCTCTTTGAACTATTCGGCAATGGCAACAGGTTCACCCTGAAGGGGCTCCTTTTCGGAAAAGGAGATCCGTATCCGTTTCAAAAGCGGCTCCCCCGGCCCTCTCACGACGGTGGCTGCGATAAACAGTACCCATCATGGGCTGACGACGCACATTCATGCCGCACTTGACTCACGCACAATCATATTGTAGAAAAATGCGCATGTCCTTCAGGGCGGCTTGACGCATGACCGGACCGCCAGCGAGCGAAGGCATGAACAGCGTCAAAAATGTTTTTGTTACTTTTATCTGGATGCAATATTTCCTGAATAAGGCATAAGGGTTCGGAGGATGCCTTGCTGAGCAAAAAGGCGCTGCGGCAGGGGATCGGGAGGAGAAGGGATGTTTCGGGACAAGAAGGTCGTGGTCGTCATGCCGGCCTACAATGCGGCGCAAACGCTGAAAATGACCTACGAAGAGGTCATGGCGCAGGGGATCGTCGATCTCGTGATCCTGGTCGATGACGCGAGCTGTGACGGAACGTCGGCCATCGCCGCCGATCTCCCGGGGACCAAAGTGCACTGCCATGTGCGCAACCTCGGCTATGGAGGGAACCAGAAAAGCTGCTACCGTCTGGCGCTCGAAGCGGGCGGGGACATCATCATCATGGTTCATCCCGATTATCAGTACACACCGAAACTCATTCCCGCCATGGCATCCATGATCGGAAGCGGTCTTTATCACTGCGTCCTGGGGTCGCGCATCCTCGGCGGCCAGGCCGTCCGGGGCGGGATGCCCCGATGGAAATACTGGGCCAACCGCTTTCTCACGCTTGCCGAGAACATCCTCATCGGCGCGAAACTGTCCGAATATCACACGGGTTATCGGGCGTTTTCCCGGGAGTTGCTGGAGCGACTGCCCCTCGCGGCCAACTCCGACGATTTCGTTTTCGACAATCAGATGCTGGCGCAGATCGTCTGGCGGGGCTATACCGTGGCCGAGATCAGTTGTCCGACGAAGTACTTTGCCGAGGCGTCGTCGATCAACTTCCGTCGCAGTGTGAAATACGGCATGGGTTGCCTCGCGACGGCCCTGACGTTCCGTCTGGCGAAAATGGGGGTTGTCCGGTCCCCCCTGTTTCCGGAGCCGGGCCCATGACGGCGCCGGATGAAAACAGGTTCGAGGATTTCTTCGGCGACGAGAAGTATGTAGCGCTCAAGAACGGCCTCTACAATTACCTGCTCCGGAAGCGCGCTGTCGAAAGGGCCGTGCGGGATGAAGCCAAGGGCGTTGTGCTGGAGGTCGGCAGCGGCCTGTCACCCGTTCTGACCTCCTGGGACCGGACGGTCTATTCCGATCTGTCCTTTGCTGCGCTTGCCCGGTTGAGGCGCCTTCATGGCAAAGGGCACTACGTTGTTGCCGACGGCATGAACCTGCCCTTCAAGGCGGGCGTCTTTTCCCATGTGATTGCTTCCGAGGTTCTGGAGCACCTTGAAGATGACCGCAAGGCCCTGCGCGAGATCGCCGGGGTTCTCGCCCCCGGAGGCGGCCTGGTCGTCACGTTTCCGCACCGCCGTTTTTATTTTGCCAACGATGATCGCTTCGTCCATCACCATCGTCGCTACGAACTGGACGGGATGCAATCCAGACTGCAGGAGGCCGGGTTCGATACCGTCTCCGTCCGAAAGATCCTGGGGCCTCTGGAGAAGATCACGATGATGCTCGTTACGGGATGCCTGGCCGCAGGGCGGCAAGGGGAGGGGACGGCGAACCGCGCCGGAGGCGATAACCGGAAGCGCGGAGATGAGAGGCAGGGCGCAGATGAACCGGATCGAGCACTGCCGGAGGGGAAGAAGAGAGAACGGGAGCAGGGCATGGAAGGGGCGCCGTCGCTGCCTGAAAAGGGATGGCTGCGCCTCTACCGGTGGGCCAACCGGGCCTATGCCGGATTTGCCTGGATCGACGCCTGCGTCATGCCCCGCGCGCTGTCAACGGTCCTGCTGATCAAGGCCGTCAGCGGCAAGGGGCATGAAATGGGCCGCGGCAGGGGGCGATAACAGATCAGGGCCCGTCGTTCGGCGGTTCAAGGCATTTCCGGACCACGTCATAAACCTGTTCCACCGAGATGGACTGCATGCAGCGGTTGTTGCGGCACGGGGAAAAACGGTGGTTGAACACGTTCACGCAGGGGCTGCAGGCCAGACCGGCATGGATGATGTGGGAGAAGCCGCCGATGGCTCCGAAGAGGGCCGGCGTTTCCGGGCCGTACAGGACGATGCTGTGGATGTCCGTCATGGACGCGAAATGTCCCGGCCCGCTGTCGTTGGTGACCAGGACGTCCGCCAGCGTATAGAGAACCAGAAGTTGCCGCAGCGTCGTTTTCCCGGCCAGGCAGATGGCGCGGTCCGAACCGATTTCCCCGCAGACCCTTTCCGCCGATTCCCGCTCCGAGGGGGCGCCCGTGATGATCAGGGCCGATTTCGGATGATTTTGCAGGATGAGCCGGCCCAGACGGATAAAATTCTCCGTGTCCCATTTCCGCAGGGGCAGCATGTCGCTGGCGTTGGGGTTCAGCAGGATCATCGGCCCCTCGACGGGCCGGGAAAATTCCCGCGCCAGGATTTTCCGGACCGCCCCCGTTTCCTCCTCGCCGGGCGCGAATCTCGGCGCCGTTTCCACAAATTTCTCAACGGGAAGTTTGACCAGCGGCAGGTCCAGGGGCGCCTCGTCGAGGGCCGCCACGAGCAGATGATAGGCCTTTGACGTATGCAGGTAGGGATTGTAATGGACGCGGTGCGTCATGAGGTCACCGCGGTAGGGCGCCTCGCTCGTGAAGCGGTGCAGGCCCACGCGGCGTGCGGCGCCCGTCATATAGGACAGGATGGCCGAGGCACGGGCGAAGAATTCCATATCCACCGTGGCGTCGACGCCGATCTTCCGGATGCGGTAAAGGCTTCTCAGAATGTCGACAAGAAAGACCGTAAACTGCCGGTTGCGGATCACGAAGATGTTCTCTTTAGGAATAACGTCAATGATATCGAGTATTTCCCTATTTTCCTCGAAGACGCAGAAAAAAACGTTCTGACGGCCCACCTTGTCGATGGCCCGCAGTATGGCGCTGTAGGCCAGAACCGTGGCGCCCTGTTCGATGAGCTTGATGAAGAGGATTTTTCTGACGGGGGCCGGGGGCCGGTCCGCCGGACCGAATCTGTCGAGAATACGACGCAAAACGGTCAGTGTGAGGCAGGCGATCTTGCCGACGCCGATGTCGATCTTGCGGATGGTTTCAGGCTTCAATCTTGATAACCCTTATCCGAATATGATTGCAATGACATGAATATATTCGCCTTTCGATGAATCGCCGTATCTGCGGCTCAGCTTTGATAGCGTTTTAGAATATTTTCCAGTGCCTCTTCGACCAGGCGGCGGATCGCCGTCAGCCGCTCTTCCGTCGCCGCTTCGAAACGCAGGACAAGGACGGGCTGCGTATTGGATGCACGGATGAGGCCCCATCCGTCGGCAAAAGGAATCCGGACGCCGTCGATGTCGATGATGTCGAAGTCCTTCCGGAAGTGCGCCTTGGCGTCCTCCACGACCTGGAATTTGATGTCGTCCGGACAGGCGACGCGGATTTCGGGCGTGCTGAACGTAACGGGGACGTCCGCCAGGATATCGCTGAGCTTCCGGCCGGATGAAGACAGGATTTCCAGCAGGCGGACGGAGGCGTAGATCGCGTCGTCGTAGCCGAAATAGCGATCCGCAAAAAACAAATGGCCGCTCATCTCGCCCGCCAGCAGCGCCTTTTCCTCTTTCATCTTTCCCTTGATGAGAGAATGGCCCGCCTTCCACATGATGGGCCGGCCGCCGTGGGCTGCGATGTCGTCATAGAGCTTCTGGGAGCATTTGACCTCGCCGATGATCGCGGCGCCGGGGTTTTCCGCAAGGATGAACCGGGAAAACAAGAGCAGCAGTTCGTCTCCCCAGAGAATTTTTCCTTCATCCGTAACAGCGCCGATGCGGTCGGCGTCGCCGTCGTAGGCGATGCCGACGTCGGCCTTCTTTTCCCTGACCAGGGCGATGAGTTCCCTGAGGTTTTCCGGAATGGTCGGGTCCGGGTGATGGTTGGGAAAACGGCCGTCCGGATCGCAATAAATATCCGTGATTTCACAGCCCAGGCGTTTGAAGACAGGCAGGGCGAACAGGCCGCCCACGCCGTTGCCCGCGTCGACGACAACCTTCAGCCCCGGCCGGACCGTCACGTTGTTGACCAGATAATCCTGGTAGGACTGTGTCACGTCATGGGTGCTGATCTGGCCGTTTCCAGAGGGATACTCGCCCATTTCCATGATTTTCCGCAGTTCCTGGATTTGATCGCCGTAGATCGTGTCGGGGCCGATGCAGATCTTGAAGCCGTTGAAATCAGGAGGGTTATGGCTTCCCGTGATCATGACGCCCCCGTCGGTTTTCAAATGGCGGATGGAATAGTAAAGCATGGACGTCGCGCAAAGTCCGATGTCGATGACGTCGATGCCCGTTGAGCGGATCCCTTCTGCAACGGCGTTGAGGTAGGTTTCCGAACTCAGGCGACAGTCCCTGCCGACGGTCATGGTCCGGACCCCGCCGCGCAGCGCGTAGGCGCCGATCGACCGGCCCAGTTCCCGGGCAAAATCGGGGTTGAGATCCCGATCCACCACGCCTCTGACGTCATATTCGCGAAACACTTCCGGATTCATGCTGCTCTCCTTGATTTTTCTTTACGCTAAACAATAATAGCCCTTTGTGTCAAGACAAAGAAACCCGTTTTGAGATCTCTGGAAAACGGCTTCGCCGCGGCTCAAAATCCTTCATTCGCCGCCTGCGAACCCGTTTTCACCGGTTATGCAAATCTCTCGTTTTGTGCCCCTGCGCAAGTTTTCGGCGGGCTTCAAGGACGATTTGTCATATTGCTTACGCAAAAAGGGATCATCGTGGAAAAGTTGCCACAGGCTTGCTGAAACGCTTTGGACGTCGATGTCAAGCAGCGCGAAGGTCAGCGGATATCCCCGGTTTTCGTCGCAGCTCATGTGGCCGGGGTTGATCATGATCAGGCCGTTGCGCCGCCTGATTTCCGCCCGGTGTGTGTGGCCGAACAGAAAAAGATCCGCCTGGCCGCTTTGCATGACCGTTTCCGGCTTGGGATCGTCGGCCAGATCATTGTAATGGGATTCGGGCGTATGGGTCAGGAATATATTCCAGCCGGCCACCGTGATGAAGCGGCGGTTGGGGATATTGGGGTCGTAATAATGGGGGTCCCAGGTTCCCGGGACCTTGATGAGCCGATGACCTTCATGCTCCAGCAATCCCGTGTCGCTGTAATAATCGCCGAGATGAATGACCAGATCGACGCGCGCGTCCTTGAGGTATGCGCCCACCATCCTGATGGTGGCCATGTCTTCGTGGGTATCGGAAATCACCATGATTCGTTTCATAAGAAAATAACTCAATATTACTGACTAATTAGACTCGTGACCGTGATAAATGGCTTCGCTGCCCGTGAACCCTGTTTCATCGGTTATGCGCTCGACCCCCTGGGCGCTATTGCTAAATCCCCGGAACCCATTTTTGACGACTTCGTAAAAAGTCCGGATGCAGCGTTGCGCTGCATCCTTCGTCATTGCGGCGTACACCCAAGTACGCCTCATTCCTTAGGATTTGCGCGCCTTGCCTGCGGAACTTTTTAAGAAGCCGTCCCGAATTTAAGGCTTTTGCACCTTATTTACGATGACGTCATTTTTGTTGCAGCGGCGTCATGTTCCGGCGCATCAGTCAAGTCAGGATGGCGGGTATGTCCGTTGCCGCATCGAGGATCAGGTCGGCTCCCGCCTGCTCCAGGGTCTCGCGCCGGGAATAACCGGTCAACACGCCGATGGTGAATACGCCGGCGTCCTTGCCTGTTTTGATATCCATCGGATGATCGCCGACCATGGCGGCCTGCCCGGCGGCTGCATCGAGCCTGTCCAGCGCCGTCTTCAGATGGCCGGGGTGAGGCTTGACCTGAGGTGCCTGCTCCCGTGTGATGACCGCCTGCGCGTATTGATCGATATCCGGGAAAAGCGTCTGAACGGCAGCAAGGCAGTTCCGGGTGATCACGCCGGTTTTGACGCCCTCTCTTTGCAGCGCCGTCAGCATGTCCCGTGTCCCATGCAAAAGGGCGCCTTTCCGTGCCGCCTCGATTTCGATGCCCGTGATGCGCGTATGGGCCTGGGCGATGAATCCGGCCTCTCTGCCGGGCGTGTGTTGCGTCACCAGGACGGCGCCCGCGGCGATCAATTCCAGCACCAGAAGATCCCTGAATCCGCAAGGGGGGAGAGGGATGCGGTAAGCGGCGATCAGGTCCATCACCTCCTTCCGCATGCGCGAAAAATCGATATTCAATGTTGCAAGCGTACCGTCGAAATCAAAGACGATGGCACGCAGCGCGAGCCCCTTCGTTGCCAAGGAAACCCTTTCTCATGGTTTCAGGATGGCTGTAACTATTCAATGGACGGTCCCTTGTCAAGTGAAAAAGGGTCCTGGCCGGGCAGATGCGCAATCGGGCGGTGAAGCATGGCATGGCATCACAGCCCGCGACTGATCATCATTATTTCCAATGGGTTGAATGAATATTTGGCGCCGCCGGGGGCGGTGGGGACTATTTTGTTCCGGTCATATAGGT
>Ga0351944_1091_pt1 | contig 10439 bp, 9 predicted proteins | sample BONcelT113001F13_FD_205820 | JGI IMG/M metagenome (GOLD analysis project Ga0351944, IMG submission 205820) | Enriched cells from coal bed in the Powder River Basin, Montana, United States - BONCAT cells T11 rep3 HSBNCT.T11.300.1.F13 ... | reverse complement strand
TACCAGACAGTCATGTTTTCTTCCCATAAATCGTGCATATAAATATCCAGGGGAAGGCCCGTCAGCTTACTGAGGTAATATCCGGCAATCAAAAAGGAGGGAGAGGGGTAGCTAACAAAAATCGAATCAAAATGTGACAACTTACTCAAACGAAGGGCCAATTTCAGGATAAAAGGCGCCAATAGGAACTCAAAACGATAAATCACGCGATGCCAAGATTGCGGATAGGAGATAGAGTGAACCGGAATCTCCAACTCCTCATCGGGATCTATGCTTTTTATTCCGCTTGGCCCACTAATGACCTCGCAGGACTTAGAAGGAAAATTCTTGAACAGGTTTCTCATCAGGATTGCGCTCCCTCCAACTTGGGGTGGAAACGCCTGGGACAACACCAAAACTCTTTTCATTAGGCCAATCCTCTGCGACCGAGTTCTGCTAACGCATTGAGCGAACGGTCTTGCTCTGCAGGCTCCGAAAGAACCCAAGCTACAAGGTCACGAACGCCTTCTTCGAGGCCAATCTTGGGGCTGTAACCCAGAAGGGTTCTGGCCAATGTAAGATCTGCAACCATGTTTCTAACATCGCCTGCACGGAACATCCCCGTGACTTGGGGTTTCACGGAAACCCCAAAAGCTTGTATCAAGGCTTCTGCGGTCTGGAGGATAGTAACATCGATACCCGAGCCTACATTAATAGTCTGATGACTTAAGTTAGGAGTTTGAATAGCTGCCATTGTTGAGGCGGCAACATCACTTACGTGCACAAAATCTCTCGTAGGGCAACCGTCTTCGTATACTTCAGGTATTAGTCCGTTGCGAAGACGAGTACAAAACACGCTCAATACTCCTGTGTATGGGTTGCGTAACGCCTGGCCTCTGCCATAAACGTTCTGATAGCGAAGTACTACTGTTTCTAAACCATATAGAGTACCGAACAAATGCAACATTTGTTCTTGTGTCGTTTTTGTCACAGCATACATCGAGGTGGGTTGTAGAATATCAGTTTCCAAACAAGGCGAAGGGGTGAGCAGCGTAGAACACTCAGGACAATAAAAATTCCAACCATTTCGCGTTGTATCGTCTTTCGAGCGAGGCTTGGGATATATCTTGCCATGTTTAGGGCATATGTAAGGGCCATCCCCATATACTCGCCCTGAAGAAGACAGAATAATTCTATTTACTTGGTGCTTGCTATTTGCCAGGATATCTAATATTAGGGCTGTGCCGTTGACATTTACATCGAAATATCGAAATATCTCATATTGTGACTGCCCCATTCCAGTCTCTGCTGCTAAGTGAATAACTACCTCGATACCATCAAGACACTTCTCCAGATCTATGCGATTCCGAACATCACCGTAAATACATTCTGCGTGCTCAAGAAGTTCCTTAGAGAAGGTGGGAGTGGTTCCATGAATTTGCGGACTCAGATTGTCCAAGACACGAACCCTATGGTTCTGTTCAGCAGCTAATTGAGTCAAATGAGTCCCAATAAAACCTGCACCACCAGTGATGAGGACATTCATAAATGCATTCCCTCCATCCGCTTCCAAGTTAGTAAATTTGAATCATATTGCTTCACGATACGAGAAGGATTACCAACAACAATCGAATAATCGGGAATATTCATATTAGAAACCACGGTATTAGTACCAATTACACAGTTTTTACCAATTTTCACTTGACCAATGATACGAGCACCATTGCCAATCCACGTTCCAGCCCCAATTATTACTGGGCCGCTTACATCAAGGGGCTGATGCATTATCGGAATTCCTGTATTCTTGTAACCGTGATTGTTATCGGAGATAAAAACTCCCTCTGCCAACAAAACATGACGCTCTAGAACAACTTGGTTTGCACACACAATATGGCAAAATCGACCCAAACTGCATCCGTCTTCGATTTTTAGTGAGGGCAGGTAGATATTTTGGTGACCATAATGGCCCAGAACTGCATACAACCATACATAGGGACGAATGTAAACACCCTTACCTATGGACATGAATTGCGGGTGCTTGACTTCAACTCTAGGGTCTAAATCAGACCCCAGGTGATGAAAATCTGACCTTACAACCAAGGTGTACATGCGGTTGATTAGTAGACGGAGCTTAGCGGTCGACATATCCGATAGTCACTCCAACTAGGCCAAGACTTCAATTACTCTTTCGGTCGCCTTGCCATCGTTTCTATAACACTCTAGCTCGACCGTTCTATCTCTTGGTCCAAGTAGATAGTTGGGGTAATCGATGTATAACCTTATTAAATTTTCTAATTCATTATAATTACTTGCCAAGCTGACTCCGCCCATAGCTATTAACTTTCTTAAGTGGGGGAACTCCTTCATGCGTCTCACTGAGCGCCAATAAGGAATTTCTCTGTCAGAATCAAAAACGGTCAAGATCACAGGCCGTTTCAAGATTAGAGATTCTATTGAAACCGTTGAGCAAGAATTGAGGGTCACTGATGCACCAGAAAGCAAGTTTGACATGCGAGTCATATCATCCATTTCCATGCTCCAATTGATCTTACTTTTAACTAGGCGCGGAAAGTCAACCGCTACATTGGGCAGCTGATTCAAGCAATGAAGTCGTGGTAACCAACTTTTATCTGCAAAATTGCCCTCAACATTTTGGGGATGAGGCCGCACAATAAACTGCATCTCACCAAAATATCCTTTTGACACTTTGTCAGCTATCCATTCCACCACGTCAATTTCATGTGGTGAAAATCTTGGTGCGCTCATGGCGAAGAACATATAAGGTTTTTCAGAAAATAATCCCAAGTGTGTAACATAATCTCTGTATAGGCCTTTTTGACTCACATCATAGTGCAGATCAAAATGTGGTACCCCACAGATAAAAATATCCGAAGGATCAGGATGGTAATACTCTAGCAATTCGTCTCTCATTACCTCGCCCCAAGCAATATACTTTGTTGCAACTGCAGGAAATATTCCCTTGCATGTGATATTATCCCAACTCAATAAATGTATCCATGTTTCAACGCCCTCCATTCCTTCGGCATTATGCAACAACACGGCTTCGTTAAGATTAACAGGATAAGTAGAAATCAACTTACGTGGGTGGATATGCTGAAGTAGTCGATAAGCTCTTTGCGAGACTAGGTATCGTTTCTCCTTCTTCTTAAACCACTCCTTAATAAGAGGGTATTTCCTTCTTGCTTTGTACAGAATCCAATAATAATGTGGTCTCAACCTTCGCCAAAGATTTCTTGAAGTATTAAAATGGGTTGCCCATATATGTTTCTCATATAAGGCAGGATTTGTCTCAATATCTTCCAGAAAATATTTCCGTGCAAAAAAATGGTTATCTGCACGAAAATTGTTTTTTGCTTCAAACCCATAGAGAGCAACATTCTTTTCTTGGCAATACCTGCTGATGTTGAGATCGTTTACATCCGGGCATATTACAGCTACTGATTTCCCCATCTTAACGAGTTTTCCGAGAAGATCTGTCTGCATCAACATCCTAGCAGAAAATCCATGCGATATAATGTAACAAATATCTACCAAGCTAATCACCTTGTTTAACGATTGGATATCGAAAATCTCTCTGCTGTTTATCGGCGATATACGATGCCAGCATACCTTTTGCAAAATTTCTCCGCATGGACAATACAGACTGCGCTGTCAAGTCTCGTCTTCTGCAAATTTTCCCTAAAGCAAGATCCTGCTGCGCTGGCTTGATGCGACCAGAGAAGTAATGCTCAATCACAATAGGAATAGCCTTAGTTGCCTCAATAATCGTCTTGTTTCCAAAATCATGAATAGTATCATCATACGCCACATTGGGTCGCAGTTGATGAAGTATGCCGCCACCATCCACATTAACCGTCGCTAAGTGGATCGTTGCGCCTACACATTCGGGAAGACCATCTACCAAAGGCCAAAAATTCGTCCCCGACCCCTTGTAGTAAGGCGAAAGACCAAGATGAAGATTAAATATTCTCGCACTGTAATAGCTTAACAGGGGATCTTTAATTAGGCTCGAACCAAAAAGAACTATATAATCAACCCCAGCGGACTTTATTTTTTCAAAAAAATCAGACGAATTAGGCTGGCCTACTTGTAGTTCTAAACTTTGTGGGAATACAATCTGCTCACAATCAGAAAAATATTTTTTTTCTGATTCATCTCTCTCCTTGAAGTGTTCTTCAAGGATCACTATTTCGGTTGGATGGTAATTAAAGCTCTTAATAGTATCTACTTTTTTCTCAAAAGCCACAAGAGAAACTTCCAGTTGTTCACTTAATGATTTGGCGAAATACCTATGCCTCAGCGCGTCCCCGGTAATAATACATCCCAGCATTGATGCTCTCCTTCTTCATTATTAGGCTTCCTAATTTTTCAGTCAAAGTTAGGTAATGAGACGCACCTTTAACGATATTAGTAGCTTGAACACCTTCGAAGGACAAACACCAGCTAAATACACCTTAGTCCTTAAGCATCTTGAAGAAATTATTGTCTGTATATCGGTAAGTTTTACCTAGTGGTAAGTCATTATTGTCATAGCGATTTAAGTGGAACGGCTTATCAAATACGATATTTAAACCGCGTGTCATAGTCACGGCAAAGGTATAATTATTCTTTCCTAACACCTCATCCATATTTCGACAAGATTCTTTTGAACCATAGGGATAACTAAATGCGGATACTTCAGTACCAGTTGTAAATTCCAATATCTCCTTTGATTGCCTAACATGAAAATCCTTTTGATCATTACTCAGCATGCCCATCGGAATATGATCATGTCCATGAGAACCAACATAGCCTAAATTACCTAACTCCCTAATATGTTCCGCATCCATGTACAGACTGGTACTGACATACTCTTCATCCGGGAAATATCTTGCGAAAAGCTGATTAATCAGAATCTCTCTTTCTGCAAGGCTCAACGTGAAGTTGAGGAGATATTTCAACTCGGCGGAATTAAGATCATCATACTTATAATGCATCGTAGCAGATGATTTTATGACAGGCCACTCTGCCTTTGAAAGTCTACCATCGAGAATATTGTGAACTTCCCCTAAAATCTCTTCAGAAGGACACAGTGAGCGCACTAGATGAATTTTATGAACATCAGCAACTGTCTTCTCCATTAACGAACGGGTATTGATAAAAAAAACCGCCGGGACACCATGTTTTATTAAGATAGGATAAGCCAATTCATATTGCTCTTTAAGGCCATCATCAAAAGTGATCAACAACCTATTCCCTCGAACAGGCTCTCCCTTCTGCATCAAGTCAGACAACTCCCTTCCACCGATAAACACACTATACTTGGCATAGGTAAGAAGTTGTCTTTCAAAATATGACGGAGTTATCCCGTATATACTGGCATAGGGCGCTGCAAAGGAATGACGAATGTAATGAAAGTTCACTATAGCTAACATCTAGTGCCATGCCTCGCAAGATACGCTCTTAAATTCTTGGCTTGGGCCAATAAACTGTCCGGCATGGTAAGCAAGGACACGCCAAACTCACTTAAGCACAGCGAACAGAGGTGGATCAGTTAATATATACATGCGGCGGACTTGACTGCGCAGATCAATGGGATTGCATAAGAGATGTAATTATCCCTATATTCTTAAGGTATAACAACAACTTTCGTGCCATAAAAACTTCTGTCATAGCCATGGATTCGTATGTAGCCCCTCCGATGTGTGGAGTAATGATCAAATTGCGATGTGATTGAGTATAACGGATAACGGGACTGTTGGCTAAGTTTACTGAGGACTGCTCGCCGATGATGACATCCAACGCTGCACCTTGAAGGTGGTGGCCCTCCAACGAATCAACAAGAGCCGTTTCATCTATGATATTCCCACGAGAGGTATTTACCAACCACGCGCCAGGAGGCAGTAGCGAGAACTCGCGCCTACCAATAAGCTGTGTCGTTGAAGCATCTAATGGTACATGGATACTTAGGATATCTGTACGCAGGAGTAGATCTGACAAAGTTTGATAACGCGTCACCTCGGGAAGCCAACTGATTCGATAAGGATCATAGGCTGCGACATCCATCTCAAACGCCAATCCATACCGCGCAACTTTTTCACCAATTCGCCCCAGACCCACCAATCCCAGGCGTTTTTGTGTTATATCATGTCCTCGAAACAAGTCTCGATTCCATTCGCCATCCGAGACGGAGTTTATAGCGGCCGGAATGTTGCGAAGCAAAGCCAACAGCAAAGCCCAGGTATGTTCTGCCGTGGCCGGAATCGAACGTAGAAATTCATGTTCTCCTTTTAAACTCAATACTTCGATTTTTTTGCTTTGGGCGTAGCTGACATCTATATGATCCAATCCTGTAGCAGCAGAGACAATCACCTTCAACGCGGTGCCGGCATCGAGGATTTCACGATCCACGCAAAATCCCAAGCGCACAATAAGGACGTCAAAGGAAGAAAGGTGTTGTAATAGCTCCGCTCTCGAGTAGGTCTGTTCGACCAACTCACCAACTGAGCGCAATACCTTGCGCGCTTCATCAGAATAATTCTCGGGTTCAACATTGAGGATCTTAATCACAAATTTCCTCCATATTGACTGAGAAACCAGTCCGCAAAAGCAAGATCAAGCTCTTCATCAATATTAAGGGAGCGTTCCTTGGACATTATATAGGGTTTAATTGCTGTCCCAAGCAATACGCCCTTTTCCTCTAAGAGTTTGTTGATACAGACATAGACTGCCCCATTGCGATGATAAACTGGTGGTAAGTACTGACGTAATCGATTGGCTGGCTCTTGTTCGTATGGCATAAGATACCCGCTGATCAGTTTATACATTCGCGCCGGATGCTGATCTGATACTTGATAAACGCTAACCACTGAATCACAGTCGCCTTGCGCCAAAAGGTCCAAGGCGAGATCAATATCATCTGATGTTCTCAATGGAGCCGTAGGCTGCAAGATCGCAGTCGCATCGAATTCTTCACCCTGGCTTTGAAGGATTCGTAGCGCATGCAGAGCAACAGGTGCCATCGGCGTATCATCGGCTGCAAGTTCAGGCGGACGTATAATCACATCACAGCCACATTTGCGCGCTACTACAGCTATCTCTTCGTCATCTGTCGAGACCACAAAACGACTCAATAGTCTACTCCCCTTAGCTGCATCGATAGAATACTCAATCAAAGGTTTTCGTCCCACAAGCCGGATGTTCTTGCGAGGTACAGCCTTAGAGCCGCCTCGCGCGGGAATGATGCCAAGAGTTTTCATCAAACCAAGTCGCCTCTAACCTTTTTGCAGCTATCAGCCAGCAGACCAACCTCTTACAACCCGAAGAGCTGCCAAGCCTCTTGCATATATGAAACCCCAAAGCTCATACTCAGGGAAGATCAGGATGCACAACCCCAGGGCCATAGCCGCAAGGAAAAAGCTGCCTGTTACAGCCAAAATTGTAGATATCAAGGATACTCCGACCTGAGCGGTTAACCAATTGCCAATCAAGAGGATTGGGAGTGGCAAGATTAGCAGCCGAGTCATATACGTAACCACGAAACGCCAATCCGATCGGAGGAGCCATAGTGAGGCAATCAACAAAGATGCACCATTGACAAAACCCCCAATAGCAAAGACAATTGCCATCGGTACCGCTGATGAATTCGACACAGATCCAAATCCAACCCACATGATAAGCAGTGATGCGGCATTAATGGCAGCATAAACAACTTGTTTCCTGATCAGATTCAATAGATGGCCAGAAAAGCTGTAGAGCAGATGATAATAGAGAGCGAGAAGCAACCATGGTATTACCCTCAAACTTTCAGCATATTGCGGCATCACAGCAGTAACCATCACCGAGGCCGCAACGGGCAAAATTGCGATCATTAATATGGTTATCAACGACACAAAGACCGTCGGGCGATCAACCATCGAACGCAGCTGCGGCAGATCATTAGGCGATCGGCCATACTGTTGCGACATGTGCTGACTCAGCACAGTGTTGAGTTGCATCGGTAACATCTCGGCTGCGGCAACAATAGTCATCGCAAAGCCATATTGCCCCAACCACCACGGACTGCAATGAAGCGCTACTGCCAGTGCGCCTGCAGTTCGAATAAGTGTGTTTAGAAAGCCGTTGGCCGTGATGGGGAGACCGATCTGCCAGTAACCTAGAAGCCGCTTCCACGGAAGAGAGAAGTGCCACGTGAGTCGCAGAGCTCGCCAATAAATGGCCAGCCGGAGATAGCTAGTCATCAGAGTTGCAATAAGGACTCCAGGTAAGCCCCAGCGCCAACCTAGGAAAATAGCTAAGCCCAGATCCATAACTACCAGCACAATTTCGGTTTTACCGATCAATACGAAGGCAGTACGACAGGTCAGGATACCTTGAAGTGGACTGCTCAGGGCCATGGCGATCAGCCAAAGGCCAAGAAAACTGTAGTATGTGGTATTCGGAATTGCAGACGGCTTCCAGCCTGTCCAATACGCCACAAGCAACGCTCCACAGGCCAACCCGGTGGTAAACATAACCACCGTAAGTGTAGTGTTAACTAGTTGTGCTTGTTCAAATTCATTCCCCCGCCCAATCTCGATTGGCAGGTTCCGGTTGATAGTGCTGGAAAGGCCAAGGCTTGTGTACTTAAAATATTGGGAGTAGACACTAAAAATTTTAAAAACGCCATAACTTGCTGGTCCCAACAGGCTAGGAATGATAAGTCCCCGGATCAGAGCGAACCCCTGAGCTAGGATGCTCCGTACGGTAAGTATTACAATATCACGCAGGACCCTGCCACTGTCTTTCGGCCGCCATGGCTGCCGATTAGCATTTCCCCTGCATGAAATTAGAGGGCAATCCATTATGCTAGAAGCATCCAATTATCAATGAGTAAATCACTTCGATATCTCTAAAGTAGCCCATGCCAACCAACAATTTAGCGAATCACTCATTATAGTCAATAAAGAATCAAATGCATATTTACAGTTACGCAAATGACATCAACCGAGAAGACTTTGAGATGAATGCAGGGAGGACTATGCACAGAAAGGAACAATACTCTTTCGTGGAATGTCTATTAACTTCCCGCGAGATATATCGATTCCGAGAACCTGCATTAAATCGTACCTTCTCCTTCTAAATTATAAACATAATGAAGTCTTTTCTGCACGTATGGCTTCAATTCTGCAAGTGCTACTGCTACTCGCTCCGCGACATAACCATCCCCGTAAAGGGCGCTGGGGGCGTACCGTCCATGGTCAAGTTGCTTTTTAATGGCTGTTATAATTTGAGAGGCTACTGGACTGACACGGGTCAAATGACGATCATGTTCACGGCCATCCTGCCTGTTACCTACGAGAACTACCGGGGTGCCGAAATATCCAGAGTCCCGCACAAAGCTGCTCGAATTACCGATAACGCATGAAGCATTAGCCAGTATCTTTAAGTATTGCTCAGGGGGTAGATTGATGATTGTGCGTAACCAAAATACATTACTGTGCTGATCTCTGAATCTTCTTATTGCTTTACTAACATGATCTGCGCCCGCATCGATATTGGGCCAGAGAAGAAAAGTTTGCGTTCGTATCTCTTTTAATGCTTTTAGCAGTTCTTCCATCTGAACTCGTTCACCACCATACTCCGTGGTTATCGGATGGAATACAACCAAGAGGAATGGCTTCTGCGTATCAATGATTGCACCGCTTCCCACATTGTTAACAACATTTCCATTTAGGCTTCGATCGAATATACGGGCAAGATCGCTGCTTGGACAGCCAATCGACAGAATCGTTTTGGGATCCTCCCCCATGCGCACGAGAAAATCGGCAGATCGTTGAGTGCTCGGAAAATGGAACTGTGCAAATTTCGATATGGCATGCCTTGCGCTCTCATCAATTGAACCCGAGACCTCTCCCCCCTGTATGTGGGCTATGCATATATTCATGTAAGCTGCAGCAATCGCTGCTGCCAGTGCTTCATAACGATCTCCAATGATCAGTAAGATGTCCGGTTGCAACCTGAGAAATTCATTTACATATTCAACAATACCGAAGCCGACGGATTTGGCCATCGTTGCAGGTGTCGATCCTTCCAACTCCATATATACTCGTCCATCAATAGAGAAGCCATCACTTACCACAATGTTGGCGGCACTTCCAAACCTCTCGAGAACCATTGTTCCTGCAACTACCACCTGCATAGCAAGATATGGATGAACTTTGATTGCTTCCATAACGGGCTTCATCCGTCCGTAATTGGCACGGTCAACAAGAACGACACAAATTTTTCTTTTGGGGTTATTCATAGTCTTCCTTTGAAAGTTGTTGGTTAACTTGTAATTGTCTTTTAAGCGTTCGTCCGATGACGGTCTTTAGCATTTGTGGATCGAGCCCTGTACCCGGTTTCTTTAATGTCAAATGTTCATTGCTCAGGATGGTGCCTTCTGGGAGATCCCGCGCCGCTACGATGCTTTTTCCGAA
>Ga0351944_1090_pt1 | contig 10479 bp, 10 predicted proteins | sample BONcelT113001F13_FD_205820 | JGI IMG/M metagenome (GOLD analysis project Ga0351944, IMG submission 205820) | Enriched cells from coal bed in the Powder River Basin, Montana, United States - BONCAT cells T11 rep3 HSBNCT.T11.300.1.F13 ... | reverse complement strand
GCCCGGACAACGCGTTAATGTTGATGTAACGCGAGGCACTGAACGATTAGTACTTATTGTTGACCTTTAAATCAGGCCACCAGCCCAAAGCCTTATGCTCGATCTGACACAACCCGGCATTGTTGCCAAATTTCTGAAATTCGGTGTTGTAGGATTCTCAGGCCTCTTTGTGGATTTCGGTTTGACTTATGTGTGTAAGGAATGGCTTGGAATTCAAAAATACATCAGCAATGCCATCGGGTTTATGGCAGCGGCATCTTCAAACTACTACCTGAACCGAACATGGACATTTAACAGCCTCAATCCCAATATTTTCGTTGAATATTCCGAGTTTATTCTGATTGCATTTGTGGGCCTTGTCATCAACACCTTGATTATATGGCTACTTGTCAGCCGTTGGAAACTGAATTTCTATCTGAGCAAGGTGTTTGCCATTGGTGTGGTGACCATCTGGAATTTTCTGGCCAACTTAGCTATTACGTTTGCTATTGTTTAATTATTATCCCAGGACAAAATACATCTGACAACCCAAAATGAGCAGAAACCTTGCTTATATCAGCCTGATTGTTGATGACTATGACAGAGCCATCGATTGGTATACACGCATTCTTTCCTTCAGATTGATTGAAGATACAGCCATTTCAGAAACAAAACGCTGGGTATTAATTTCGCCCGGCACATCTGACAGCACTATGCTTCTTCTTGCCAGGGCAGCTGACGACATACAAAGAAAGGCAATCGGCAACCAAACAGGGGGTCGGGTTTTTCTCTTTCTCAATACAACTCAATTTGATCATGATTATAATAATCTGTTGCTCAATGGTGTGACAATCGAAAAACCGGCCAGAATTGAATCATATGGAAGGGTTGCTGTTTTCGAAGACCTTTATGGCAATAAGTGGGATTTGCTGGAGGAAAGATAACCAAACTATGATGCCTCCAAAAGAAATGTTCAACTAAAGTTTCATTTCTAAAGATTACAGCAAGGGAAGGTTTCATCCATTTTGCATATGGTATAACTTTAAGGCAAACCAGACATTTATTGTCAAAAAAAAACCGGCAAGAATAGCCGGTTTATTGTTTTATCAGCAAAGGCTTTTATTCGTCAGCCATATCCTTGGTGATGTGCTGTTGTCTGATCCCTACCATCTCCTCGAGCATTTCGGTTGTAACCGATTTGGGTCTTTCGAGCGGATATCCGAGTGCCCTGTCCCATATCAGGTTTGCAGCAATTCCGATAGCCCTTCCTATTCCGAACAGGACCGTGTAGAAATCATATTCAGTTACGCCATAATGCCATTGGATGACACCAGATTGGGCATCAACATTGGGCCAGGGGTTTTTGGCTTTACCATGTTCCTTGAGGATGGGTGGTGCCACACGGTAGAGCAGGTCAACATATTTGAAAATGGGGTCATCAGAAAGATGTTTCAAGCTAAATTCGCGCTGAATCATATATCTGGGATCGGTCTTGCGCAACACAGCATGTCCGAAGCCGGGGATAACCTGTCCACTGTGGAGGGTGTCCCACACAAATTGTTTCATTTCGTCTTCATTGGGAATTTCGCCTCCCATTTTATCCATCAGGTCCTGCAACCAACGCAGTACTTCCTGATTGGCGAGGCCGTGCAGTGGTCCGGCCAGACCGTTGATCATTGCTGAAGTAGCCAGATAGACATCGGACAGTGAGCTGCCAACAAGGTGTGCGGTATGTGCGCTCACATTACCGCTTTCGTGGTCGGCATGTATAATAAAGTGCATACGGGCCACATCGTCATAAGGCTTGGTTTTCCCCATCATATGGGCAAAATTGGCTCCAAGGTCAAGGTCGGGATTCCCGACAATGCGTTTGCCATCGCGATAGAGCTTGGCATAGATATAGGTGCCGATTTCGGGAAGCTTGGCCAGCATATTGAGCGAATCCTCGAACATCGGGTCCCAGTAATCATTTTTGTTGATTCCGGCTTTGTATTTCTTGGCAAAGAATGATTCGCGTGCCATAGCAAGAATAGCCGAGGAGAACATAGCCATTGGGTGGCTGCAGCAAGGCCAGGCATCAATCACCTCATACACATAGCGGGGCAAAATCCTGCGTTTTGAAAACTCATCAACCAAATCATTGGCCTGACTTTCAGTGGGAACATCACCAGTCAGCAGCAGATAAAGCAGACCTTCCACAAAAGGCATTTCGGAATTTTTGGGTTTGGGCAGAAGTCGAAAAACTTCTGAAAGGGTATATCCCCGATATCTGATACCTTCACTTGGGTCGAGGTATGAAATGTCAGTAACAAGGCATTTGATCCCGCGCATACCCCCGATAATCTGGCTTACGGTTACTTTATCAATGACTTTGTCGCCGTGGTCCTGCAGCAGGGTTTTGGTCCTTGGTCTCCAATCCTCTATTTTTTCCCTTAATACTTGTTTCAGATTTGACATGTTTTTTACGATTATATTGTTTTTTTTTGGCTTTATTGATTGAGTCTTTTGTACAATTCCTTATCCAGTTCGTTGAGGAAGTCTTCGGTAAAAAGATAATGAGCGGGTTTCAGGTCATCGCCATAAATAAGCAGTGCCAGGTCTTTCGTCATCCGGCCCGATTCTACTGTTTTAACACATACATCTTCAAGGGTTTGGCAGAAATGGATGAGGGCTTCATTTCCGTCGAGTTTGCCACGGTGGGCTAATCCTCTTGTCCATGCAAAGATGGAAGCGATTGGGTTGGTTGATGTTGGACGTCCCTTTTGGTGCTCCCTGAAGTGTCGTGTAACAGTTCCGTGCGCGGCTTCAGCTTCGATTGTTTTCCCGTCAGGAGTAACGAGCACTGAGGTCATCAGGCCAAGCGATCCGAAGCCCTGTGCGAGTGTATCCGACTGCACATCGCCATCGTAGTTTTTACATGCCCACACAAATCCACCACTCCATTTCAGTGCAGCTGCCACCATATCGTCAATCAAACGGTGCTCGTAGGTAATACCGGCTTCAGCAAACTGTTTCTTATAGCTGTTTTCGTATATTTCTTCGAAAATATCCTTAAAGCGGCCATCGTACTGCTTCAGAATGGTGTTTTTGGTTGAAAGATACAGTGGCCATTTCTTTTGCAGTGCCATGTTGAAACATGAATGGGCAAATCCTTTGATTGATTCATCTGTATTATACATTGCAAGGGCAACACCATCTTCACGGAACTGATACACTTCGTATTGCTGCACTTCGCCACCATCCTCAGGAGTAAATGTAATGGTCAGCCTTCCTCTTCCTTTGGTTACAAAATCGGTCGCCCGATATTGGTCGCCGAAAGCATGGCGCCCGATAACAATGGGCTTCTTCCATCCCGGAACCAGCCTTGGGATGTTGTTGATGATGATCGGCTCGCGAAATACTGTACCACCCAAAATATTTCGGATTGTGCCATTAGGTGATTTGTACATCTGAACAAGGTTGAATTCCTTCACCCTGTCTTCGTCAGGTGTGATTGTTGCACACTTAATACCAACATGATATTTCTGAATGGCATGAGCGGCATCAACGGTAACCCTGTCAACAGTTATATCACGGTTCTCAATACCCAGGTCAAAATACTTAATCTCCATGTCGAGATAGGGCATGATGAGTTTATCTTTGATGTACTTCCAGATCACTCGGGTCATCTCGTCACCGTCGAGTTCTACAACAGGGTTGGCAACATGAATCTTTCTCATTCTATATCAATGTTTTATTAATTTGGTTGTTGTTATACAGATGGCTCATGGAAAATGAACCGTAAAGATACAAAATTGTTTGATTAGGCAGTTGTTTTCATATGATGAAATTTGAATGTATGGAGGTTTCTGGTTCCTTGTTCCTTGTTTCTGGTTCCTTGTTCCTTGTTTCTGGTTCCTTGTTTCTGGTTCCTGGTTCCGTGTTGCGGGTTTCGGGTTCAGGATTAGGTGAATGAAAACGCTAAAAATCAGACTGGTGTTGTGGGTCAACCCATTGTCAAAAGCTAAATTAAAATCCGGAGATTGAAAATCGGCAATCAATGAATCTATGAGATCAGTGCTTTTTAATCTATCTATTTGATATACGAAATATTTCGCTGACATCCTGATTGCAACCCTTAATTGAATATTTTGTCATTGTTGTATATCTTTGCTCAGGCATGGACGATTGATGTTCGTCACTGAGCAAGGTCATATGACTAATAATTAAAAAAAATGACAAGAGAACGATCGTTGAGAAGAAGCATGAACGAACGGGTGATTGCCGGAGTATGCGGAGGACTTGCTGCATATTTGAAAATTGACCCTGTCGTTGTCAGGGTAATTTTTGTGCTGCTGATGGTATTTGGCGGTGGCGGATTACTGGCATACATTATCTTATGGATTGTTGTGCCGGAAGACCAGCCCTGGAAAACAACATTCAGCCAACCGCAACCTAATGTCGGGGCAGAAGATACGGCTGCATCGAATAATACGGCTACCTCAGAAGCAAATGCTCCTGAGAAGGAAGTATTTGCAGAAGCAGAATTTGTTCCTGGAAAGAGGAGTAATGGCCAACTGATCACTGGTCTTATACTCATTGGCTTGGGAATTATTTTTCTGGCTGCTGCCCTGTTGCCCCGATTTAGTGTTGGCGATTTCTGGCCTGTGCTGATCATTGTATTGGGATTCATTATCTTACGTCCTGCATTAAAAAAGAAATCACTATGAAACACGGAAACATTTTTTGGGGAGTCACCCTGATCACAATCGGGTTTTTATTTCTGCTCGACAAATTGGGTGTTATTTATTTTGAGTGGGGCATGTTTTGGAGGCTCTGGCCTGTGCTCCTGATCCTGTGGGGTATTGCCATCATGCCCATCAATGGCTTGCTGAAAACATTATTCTCGCTTCTGGTTGCTGCGCTTACCATAGGTTTTTACTACCAAAAAACCAGCACTGAAGGATTCTCCGACCGCAGCCCAGTATTCAGGTTTTACGACCGTGACGAAAGCGATGATAAAGGCCGGTTCGAAGACCAGTATTTCACCCAGGAAATGACCGAAGGCATCAGCAAAGCAAAACTAAAGCTAGATGCAGCCGCTGGCGAATTCAGGCTCGAGGGAACCACGGCATACCTTTTTGAGTTTGCAAAATCGGGTAAGGCTGTGAATTACTCCTACAAGGTTGAAGAATTTGAAAACGAAGCTACCGTGCATATTAAGCAGGAAACCGATCTTCACTTAGGAAGAAAAAACAAGAATGAAGTTAGTCTTATGCTGAATCCCGATCCTGTTTGGGATATGGATATTGAAATTGGGGCTGCGAATTTCAGGTTCGACATGCGCAATTTCAAGGTAAGCACACTGGATATTGATGGCGGTGCAACAAGCATAAAACTATTTTTGGGCGATCTTTATCCGGAAAGCAAAGTAGATATAAGCGCGGCAGCCTCATCTATCGAGGTAAATGTTCCCGAAGCAGCCGGTTGCCGGGTCGAAGGCAGTTCGGTGCTGTCAAGCCGCAGCCTTGAAGGTTTCAATAAGCTTGACAAAGGAATTTATGAAACAGAAGGTTACGAAACTGCCACACAAAAGATTACTATCAAAGTAGATGCAGCAGTTTCGAGCTTCACTGTTAAAAGAAATTAATTCCTTTGACTATTGCCCGGCCTTAACCGGATTTCCTTTTTGGCCGATAAAGTATTTATGCCTGCACTACTGACATTTTTTCGTTGGTTAATGCATGGTATTTTTTTTATTTAGTCAATTCATGATGAACTATAAAGATTATTACAAGGTACTTGGTGTTGATAAAACAGCCACTGCGGAAGAGATCAAAAAGAAATACCGTAAGCTGGCTGTTCAGTTTCATCCTGACAAAAATCAGGGCAATAAGGCTGCTGAGGACAAATTCAAGGAAATCTCTGAAGCCTATGAAGTTCTTGGTGATTCCAAAAAAAGGCGAAAGTATGACGACATTGGCCAGGACTGGAACCAATACAGGCAAAGCAGTGATCAGAGGCAGCAAAAAGGGTCTGGAGCGGATTTTGAAGAATTTTTTGGCAGAGAAAGCGGTTTTTCTGATTTTTTTGAAACTTTTTTCTCCGGTTCAGGCAGTGGATTCGGCCGGCAGAAGCAACGACCGGTGCGAGGTCGTGATCTGGAAGCCCTTATTGAATTAAGCCTTGCCGAAGCCTATCACGGCAGTGAGCGAATCATTCAACTGGATAATAATTCGGTAAAAATGAAGATTAGTGCCGGTGCCAGAGATGGGCAGGTACTTCGGATGAAAGAAAAAGGACAGGCGGGCCGTAATGGCGGTAAAGCAGGCGATCTGCTCCTTAAGGTAAGGTTAATGCCCGACCATGAGTACAGTTTCGAAGGAGCAGAATTAATTAAAGCACAAGCCATTGACTTCTACACCGCGGTTCTGGGCGGAAAGCTGCAAACAGATGTTTTTGGCAAAACCATCCAAATCCCGGTCAAGCCACAGACACAGGACGGCACCATACTCAGGCTGAAAAACTTAGGCATGCCGGCTTATGGATCATCAATAAGGGGTAATTTGTTACTTCGGGTCAGGATCACCTTGCCAACACAAATTTCTGATGATGAAAAAAGACTCATCGAACAGGCTGCCCAATACAGGAAAAGTTCATAGAAGAAAAGCATAAAACAAGCTTCAGCAGCTTTAATATTTCTGTGTTTTTAATTCGGAACGATGCACAAGATAAGCCATCGTTTTTCGTTTCTTTGCAAACCCATTGGCAACATGCAATAATTGGGTCATGCGGAATGTCAATTAGAATAATAAATAAATTATGACACTGTTTTTTAACCACCTTTTCCGTCTTGGATTACTCCTTTTTTCGCTAATAGCCTTTAAAACCGCAATGACCCAGGAAGCAATTGTCAGGGGATTTGTGTATGAGGAGGCCACCGGTGAGGCTGTTATGTTTTCAAATGTGTATATGCAGGGCACTACTTTTGGTGCTTCAACCGATATTAACGGGTATTTTAGCATAACCAGAATCCCTCCCGGACGATATGATCTGCTGGTCACGTACTTAGGCTACGACACCATACGATTGGCAGTTCATGTGAAAGCCGGAGATGTAATGAATAAGAAGTTTTATCTGAAACAATCGAGTGTAAGTCTTGAAACCGTGAATATTACAGCTGAAAAAGTTGAGTCGCTTACCGAAACAAAAACTTCAGTTATCAACATCACTCCAAAAGTTCTCAAGCGTTTACCCTCCATTGGCGGGCAATCCGATCTGGCTCAGTATCTTCAGGTAATTCCGGGTGTAATTTTTACCGGTGATCAGGGCGGACAGCTGTATATCCGTGGGGGGTCGCCGATACAAAACAAGGTTTTGCTGGATGGGATGGTTGTGTACAATCCATTTCACTCCATTGGTCTGTTCTCTGTTTTTGATACGGACATCATCCGCAATGCCGAAGTGTTCACAGGCGGGTTTGGTGCCGACTACGGAGGAAGGATTTCCTCGGTGATGGATATTACGACACGCGACGGCAATAAGAACAGGATTTCCGGAAAAGTCGGGGCAAGCACGTTTGGAGGCAAGATGCTGGTTGAAGGCCCACTGAAAAAATCAACCCATGAAGACGGATCAACAACCACTTTCGTTCTTTCGGTGAAAAACTCTTACCTGGCCGAATCGAGCAAATCGCTCTATTCATATATAGATGAAAATGGCCTGCCATTTAATTTTCTGGATATTTACGGCAAGATGTCCATACATGCTGCTAATGGGAGCAAGATCAATTTCTTCGGTTTTAGTTTTGATGATGAGGTTAAGAACTACAAAGCGCTGTCTGACTTTGGCTGGAAATCAGCAGGTGGTGGGTCAAACTTTGTGCTTATTCCGGGTAAATCACCTGTGCTCATCGAGGGAAACCTTGCCTATTCAACCTATGATGCACGCCTTTCGGAACTCAACAGCCCCGACAGGTCGAGCAGCATTGACGGTTTTAATATGGGGTTCAATTTCAGTTATTTTCTCGGAAAAGACCTCATTAAATATGGCGTGGAAATACTTGGTTTTAAAACAGAATTCAACTTCACCAATGGTGTAGGCAGGGTTATCAGTCAGGTTGAAAACACTACTGAACTTGCCGGATATGTAAGGTATAAGGGTAATTTCGGAAAGCTTTTGTTCGAACCCAGTTTACGCATGCAATGGTACGCCTCCTTGTCGAACATCTCGCCTGAACCGCGATTGGCTATGAAATACCTGGTTACCGACAGGTTCAGGCTGAAAATGGCTGCCGGAATGTATTCACAGAACCTGATTGCCGCCAACAGCGACAGGGATGTGGTTAATTTGTTTTACGGCTTCTTGTCGGGCCCCGATAACCTTCCGGCACGTTTCGACGGAAAAGAAATCAGCCACAAACTACAAAAAGCAAATCACTTCATCCTTGGAACAGAACTTGATCTTACGCGAAACCTGAACCTCAACATCGAAGGATACCTAAAGGACTTCACTCAGCTTACCAACCTCAACCGCACCAAATTATACGATGAGGCAACTGCGCCTCCCGGAACACCTGACCAGTTGAAGAAAGATTTTATGATCGAAAAAGGAGAAGCCTACGGTGCCGACATCGCATTTAAATATGAAACCAAGCGCTTGTATGTGTGGGCCGTTTACTCACTTGGGTTTGTTAACAAACAGTATGAAGATGCAGATAAAAACCTGTACACCTACAGACCCCATTACGACCGCCGCCACAACACCAACCTGATTGTGTCCTATCAGGCAGGTGATCGCAAGCAATGGGAGTTCAGCGGCCGGTGGAACTTTGGGTCCGGCTTCCCGTTTACACAAGTACAGGGTTATTATGAATACCTTCCGTTTAGCGACGGGATCAATTCCGACTACACCACAGCAAATGGCCAGCTCGGTATAATCTACGCCGAACTCAATCAGGGAGAACTCCCCACCTACCACAGACTTGATGCCGATATCAAACGAAGGTTTTTCTTCAGCGAAAAAACCGAACTGGAAGTTAATTTCAGCGTTTCGAATATATACAACCGCGAAAATGTTTTCTACGTTGACCGAATTTCAAACGAAGTTGTCAGACAACTACCCCTTATGCCCAGTTTAGGGCTAACCCTGTCATTTTAACTATCTGTTTTAGTGTAATATAATGTAAACATTTGCCTGTGATGAACCAAAAATCCATTAAACCAATCCTGATTCTTATGTCGGCCAGTTTTATCTTACTGAGTCTTGCTTCGTGCAATACCAACAAAACAAAGGCTCCTGACGCCCCTGTTGCCACAGTAATCCCACACGAACTCACAGCACACGGCCATACTCGTGTGGATAATTACTACTGGCTTAACGACCGCGAAAACGCCGAAGTGATTGCCTATCTGAAGGCTGAGAACGACTACACAAAAAATTATCTGAAACATACCGAAACCTTGCAACAGCAGCTGTTTGACGAGATGCTGGGCAGGATTCAGCAGACCGATATTTCGGTGCCCTATAAGCTGAATGGTTACCATTATTACACCCGATTTGAAGAAGGTCAGGAGTATCCGGTGTATTGCCGTAAAAAGGAAACACTCGATGCGCCTGAGGAAATCATGCTCAATGTGAACGAAATGGCAAAAGGCTATGCGTTTTATCAGATCGGCGGGCTGAAAATCAGCAAGGACAACAATATGCTTGCATACTCTGTGGATACGGTCAGCCGGAGACAGTACACGATTCATTTTAAAGACCTTACAAGTGGCGAAATTCACCCTCAAAGCATTCCAAACACATCAGGCAATATGGCCTGGGCAAACGACAACAAAACCTTGTTTTACAGCATCAAGGATGAAGCACTCAGGCCGCACAAAATCATGAAGCATGAACTGGGAACTGATGCTTCAGCTGATGAAACCGTGTACCACGAAGAGGATGCGACTTTTAACACCTTTGTTTATAAAACAAAATCGGAGGAGTTTTTAGTAATCGGCTCGATGAGTACAGTAAGTGCCGAATTCAGGTTTATCCCTGCCGGTAACCCTTCGGCAGAATTCAAAATAATCCAGCCGAGGCAGCGTGACCTTCTGTATAGTGTGGATCATTTCGGTCCACATTTTTACCTGCGCACCAACCACAAGGCCATCAATTTCAGGCTCATGCGCAGCCCGGTTGACAAGCCCGGAATCGAACACTGGACCGAAGTGATTCCGCACCGAGAGGATGTGTTGCTCGAAGATTTTAATGTGTTCAGCGAATACCTTGCTGTGTCAGAACGAAAAGAAGGACTGATCCAATTAAGGGTAATGCGCTGGGACGCCACAGAAGATTATTATGTTGATTTCGGTGAACCTACCTACCTCGCCTACCTAAGCACGAATGTTGATTTTGAAACCAGCAAACTCAGGTATGGCTATACATCGCTAACAACCCCGAACTCTATCTATGATTTTGACATGGTCAGCCGCGAAAAAACCCTGCTCAAACAGCAGGAAGTTGTGGGTGGTTACG
>Ga0351944_1088_pt1 | contig 10557 bp, 6 predicted proteins | sample BONcelT113001F13_FD_205820 | JGI IMG/M metagenome (GOLD analysis project Ga0351944, IMG submission 205820) | Enriched cells from coal bed in the Powder River Basin, Montana, United States - BONCAT cells T11 rep3 HSBNCT.T11.300.1.F13 ... | reverse complement strand
TGATCAATCCACAGCTTTGGCGGCAGGAATATAAGCCTCGCTTTGCCCGCCTGGTGCATTACGCCCACTCGCTGGGCTTAGCATTCTTTATGCACTCGTGCGGTCAGATGGGCGCTATTGTGCCTGATCTTATTGAGGTTGGTGTAGACGTGCTTCAATTTGACCAACCACAATTACACGGATTGGAACACCTCGAAGCGTGGCGTTCAATGGGGCGCGTGACTTTCTGGTGCCCGGTTGATATCCAGAAGACGCTGCAACGACGTGATGAAAGCCTCATTCGGTCCGAGGCTGCTGCAATGGTGCAACGCTTATGGCGCGGCGAGGGCGGTTTCATCGCTGGATTCTATGGTGATGACGTATCCATTGGTCTTGACCCGAAGTGGCAACACATTGCTTCAGAAGCATTTGAGGAAGCAGCACAGGCAGTTGAGAGTCAGCAATAAACTCTAAACTGAGCACATGCGCGGCATGACGGCGCATCACTGCTGATGGAGAAAATCGTATGTCTATCCATAAGACGCACATAGCTCACATTCACCCTACTGTATTCATCGCTCGGAAGAACTCTGCGCTCCAGCGACTGATTCGCATCGCCATCTACAATGCTGGCGACGCACTGCCAGCACGGCTGATTACAGCGATATCGTCAGTAGCCAACATCGTTGATGTGATGTTATCGGCGCAAGGCGAGTCACAACATGATGTATACGTGGCAGACACCGACGAACCCTCACAATTAGCAGTCACGCTTAGTGTTGGGAGTGAGGTTATTGACACGCAGCGGCTATTGGTGCCGCCTGTGCGCCATTTTACTGTGCACGTGACGCAGTCATCACACCATGATCTAGGGTATACCAACCTGCCATCGAATGTGCTGCGGGTGCACCAGAAGTCACTGGAAGATGCCGTCGAGATGGCAGATGCAACACGGACCTATCCGCATGATGCGCAATTCCGGATTGTCATAGAACAAGCATGGTCGCTGGATTATTTCCTTAGGGAGACGACGCAACCGCTGCGTGACGCCATGCTGCGCCTGCTCAAGAGTGGTCAGTTTGAAGTGACTGCCATGTACGGTAACATGATCACGGAGCTATGCGGGCATGAGGAGCTCATACGAAGTCTGTATCCGTCATTTGCACTCAAGCGCCAGTATGGCATCCCGATCACCTCAGCCGAACATAACGACATTACCGGCATCAGTTGGGGTGTTGCTCAGGTGCTGGCAGATGCCGGCGTTCGGATATTCATCCCCGGTTTGCCGCTTTACTATGGTTGGGGCGGGAAGGGCATAGATTCGTTCTGGCAACAACAAGAAGTGTTTGCATGGCGTGGTCCGGGCGCATTCTGGTGGCAGGCTGCATCGGGTAAGAGATTGCTCCTATGGTGCAACAACACGGGCTGCGGCGGAGACCACCATGCCGACCTGCCAGGTCTCGAAGCGACACTTGACGGCTTGTCTGATTCAGCGCACCCGTTTGATGTAGTGCGCCTGCCTGTGATTGGCGGTGCGCGTGATAACTCACCCTATATAGACGGGTATGCTCATGCCATTCATCGGTGGAATGAAAGGTGGGTGTATCCGCATCTGATATGCAGCACCAATGCGATGTTTTATTCTGACTTGCTGAGACGGCATTTGACGACTGACTCCCTAGAGCCAGAACATCAGTATGTCAGTTTGCCGACACATCATGGTGAACTGCCGGGTCAAGACTATCCGATTGGCGCTACATCAACAGCCGCTGCTACTGCTACTAACCGTAACACACATGCCGAAGTGGTGGCAGCGGAAAAGCTTGCAAGCATGGCAAGCGCGATTACGGACTACCGCTATCAGGACAACACAATCCGCGACGCATACACAGACGCACTTATACATGATGAGCATTCCTGGGGGCACCACTTCCCTGCCGGACCGAGCGCAATAGCTTCACAGTTCGAGAAGGCAGTACACGCACACCGCGGCGCAGCGCTGGCACATGATGTGATGACTAAGGCAATGGCGCGTATTGCAGACTTTGTCAAGGCTGGCACAGCAAATCAGGTTTTAGTTGTGTATAACACGGCTGGTGTTAGCCGCAGCGATATTGTGCGGGTTCCGCTGCGCGAACTGGACAACTGCGGAAGCACTATGTATGAACAGCCTAGTTCGCCACCAGATTCAGGCGCTGGCTCGCTACGCGGTGTGCTGCTACAGGATCGGTGGCATGTCAACTTGCCGCATGCAATCATCGACGGCAAGTTCGTGTTACGCGATATGACCAGCGATAACATCGTGCCCCATCAGCTCATTACGATTGATTCGCACAGCCCTGTACCTTACGCTGCAGAACGCACAGGAGTGGGTACTGGCACTGCCCGTTACGGCATGTTTGAAATACCAACGGGTTTGAAACGGGATCTATGCTTCCACGCAGATGATGTACCGGCGCTTGGATATCGCGCTTACGAGCTAGTGCCGGTTGATGAAGCACCGTTGTACACATGCGGAGTTCGCACTTCAGAGTCGGAACTTGAGAATGAGTTCTACCGTATCACGGCAGACAAGTTGTCCGGTCGTATTACAAGCATATACGATAAGGAGTGCGGGTGTGAGCTTGTGGATGATAGTGCAGCGCACGGCTTCTTTGACCTTATCGTGCGCGATCCTTTCGGCAATCAATGGAGTATGGAACACGTTGAAGTGGAACCCGCGGTGGGAGACTCACTATGCGGGTATATACGGCGCAAGGCAATTGCACACGGTCACCCGGTCGTGACGCAATCCATCACGCTTTACAAGGGCATCAAGCGCGTAGATATTGCCACGCGAATATTGAAGGACAGCACTCCGCTGCTGGATGCGCACATTGCGTTTCCTTTCAAACTCACTGCACCGCAATTCCAATATGAAGGTGTCTGTGCCATCATGCGTCCGATAGAGGACTATCTACCCGGAGCACAGAGCGATCGGATTACGGTACAGAACTGGGTTGGCGCGAGTGATGGAAGCATGAGCATACTGTGGAGTTCGTTGGATGCACCGGTGACAAGTCTTGGTCAGTTGTGGACGGGCTACGTGTCACAAGCGCATCGTTGTGTTGTCACCGACGAGATGACGACACATAGGCGAGTGGAGTTGGATGATATAACGCACGGATGGATATACTCCGACGTTTTCTACAACAACCTTGGCACTAACTTCGCCGTATCACAAAATGGCGAGACCTTATTCAGGTATGCTTTCACCAGCGCTCGTGGTTCATACACACGAGATCAGGCGGCAGAATTTGGTTTTGGAGTCACCAACCCAATGCAAGGGATATTAGCTAAGACGTCAGAGCGAGGGGATTTGGCAACCTCTGATTCGTTCGTGTCAGTATCTGGAGTAGGGATTATTCTACTCGCAATAAAGAGGGCTGAAGATGGTCGCGGCTATATCGTGCGGCTGTGGAATGTGCGTGAGACAGCAAGCGATGTAGTGCTCAATCTGCAACCCGCCGTCGCAAATGCTTGTTTAACGAATTTGGTTGAAGAAGATGTTGTCGAAGTGCGTGTTGACAATCAGCATGCTATTGCATTCGTGTTGCAGCCGAATGATATTGTGACTTATAGAATCACGCTTGCTGCAGATCACTTGTGAGGGAAACTGCTCTAAACGCATCAATCTCTCTGGCTGTAATCCCAGAACCAATCAGGTAGGCAACAACACCGCCATAACTCTCGTTTATATGCTGCAATGTGCGCTGCATGGTCTCTGGTTCGCAGATCAAGAGCCGGCTGTACCAATCGGTATCGAAGCCGTTCAATGCTGCCTGCGCGCGCAACTCATCCAATAGCTCATTCAGATAAAGCTTGCTGATGGCATAGTCATAGATGATTGCCTCATCTGATACACCTACTGCGCCTAACAGCAGAGCAGCAATGATGCCAGTGCGATCTTTTCCTGCTGTGCAATGAAACAATGCTGGCTGATTGTAAGGTGTCATCAATGTTCGCATGATGCGCGTGATTTGCTCGCGGCGATTCTCGATGATCAACACATACAAGTCATACAGGTCATCAGGCACACGCGGAAGTATCTCAGCCCCAGTTAACTCATACAGAGGCAAGTGCACGTAGCGCACTTCGTTGGAATGCACGAACGCATCAGGTTCCATTTCTACTTCAGGCGTATAACGCAGATCAATGATGGTGCGAATGCCATGTGATAGCAGAGCTGCTTGCGCTGCCGGCACTAGATTGTGAAGTTTATCTGCGCGATATAACAACCTTGTGCGAGTAACCTGATTGGCTGTCGTGACGTAACCGCCCAGATCACGGATATTGTGAGTGCCTGCTATGGAAAGCCGCTGCGAGGGTCTGTGAATGTTATTCATGTGCGCTTCATTGTACGGCGCTATCGCCATCCGCCTGTGTGGTTGCATGCGCTTTAGCGCTGGCGATGTACACTGGTTGATAACGAAACTGGAGCTAAAGTGCAATGGTAAAACCGAACATCGTTTTCGTTTTTGCGGATCAACTACGTTACCAAGCCACAGGCTTTGGCGGAGATCCTAATGCGCATACGCCGCACCTTGATGCATTTGCAGATGAGAGCCTGAGTTTCGACAATGCAATATCAGGATGTCCGGTGTGCTGTCCAGCGCGAGCGTCGCTGTTAACAGGGCAATATCCACATCAGCATGGGGTGTTTGTAAACGATGTGTGCCTAGGCAACAATGCCGGTTCAATGGCGGAGGCAGCGCGCCAAAATGGGTATGACACTGCCTATATTGGAAAGTGGCATCTGGATGGTCATGGGCGCAGTTCTTACATACCGGAGGAACGCAGACACGGTTTTCAGACTTTCGAAGCGCTTGAGTGTACGCATGACTACAACCACTCGCCATACTATGCCGGGAACGATCCCCATCCCTGCGTATGGGATGGTTACGATGCAGACGCTCAGACGCGTTCGGCACAGCGATACATAAAAGAACATGAGACTGACAAGCCGTATCTGCTGGTACTGTCGTGGGGACCGCCGCATAATCCATACGATACAGCCCCCGAAATTTTCAGGCGGATGTATGCACCTGACCGATTGGTGCTGCGTGAAAATGTCGCAGCCGGAGCGGAAGAACAGGCGCGGAATGATTTGGCTGGCTACTATGCGCACACCAGCGCACTTGACGCTCTCATGGGTGACTTGCTGAAAACAATCGCTGATGCCGGTGATGCGGATAACACAATTGTTGTTTTCTGGTCTGATCACGGCGACATGCTGGGCAGTCATGGGCAGTGGCGTAAGCAAAGACCATGGGAGGAGTCCATTCATGTGCCGCTTCTTATCAGGTATCCAGCGCTGTTTGGTCGGCAAAACAAGCACATACAGAGTCCCATAAATACACCAGATATTCTGCCAACCTTACTGGGACTAAGCGAATTGCCGATCCCTGACTCAGCATCTGGGCATGACAATTCAATGCACTTGCGAGGAGCATCAACTGCCCCGCCAGATGGGGTGTTGCTGGCGTGCTATCAGCCATTTGGTGAGTACACGCGCATGCATCATGACGGTCGCGAGTATCGAGGCGTCCGCACCGCTCGCCATACCTATGTGCGCGATCTGACGGAGCCCTGGCTGCTGTATGACAACATCAGTGATCCGTACCAGATGGACAACATGGTGGGTAGATCAGACGCCAAGGAGCTGCAATCCGAGTTGGACCAGAAGCTCAACAATCTACTACAACGATACGGTGACACGTTTCTACCCGGTGGCGTATACCTGCGTCAGTGGGGGTATGTAGTGGATGCAACTGGAACTGTTCCCTATAGCAACTGATACGCCCTTAAATATCTGTCTATATCCAAACAGGCAAATGGCACATGGGAGGTTTTTATGAAGCAGGCAAACCGTTTTATGAGCGATATGCTTGATTTTGATGATGAAAGTAGCGTAACGGACGTGCTTTGGCGCGCGTGCAAGCCCACCGCTATCGAGGTGCACGATGGGGCGGTGGTAATGAGTGTGCCGTTCGAAGCATATCGCCGTGCGCTAACAATGGTGCGCGACGCAGAATTACCTCGCCGACAACATCAGATAACTGTGCGCGCATATGGTGATTCTGTTGTGCGGCTGACATTCGCGTTAAGTGATGTTGTGCCGGACACCAGCAACGCGATGTTGGAATGGCATGATTCGTTGGTATCAGAAGCACTCACCGTACAGCCCACCGAAATGGGTTGGAGTGTGCTTGATACGCGTGGTTGCGTGCGGTTGCGTGTGCAAACCGCTGATGTACCAACTGTGCACTGGAGCGACTTGATACCGCCGCCGCCTGAGATGTTCAATGTGACTGTTGTGCCAGATGGCGTCGTGGAAGTGCCATTCATGACGTGGGACGCGTTTTTCCCTGCGCAAACGGACTCGCTGCCGTTAGCATATGTGGAACGCAATAGTAAGCCTGACCGCACTCTCTTTGCTCTGCATGCCGCTCATGATGAGAAGTATGCTGGAACGGGAGAGCGATTTGCTGGGATGAACCTGGCTGGGCGCACCTTTGTGCTGGAGAACACAGACGCACTCGGGGTGAATAACAGACGGTGCTATAAAAACATCCCGTTCTTTGTGAGTAGCAGGCTATATGGTCTGCTGCTACTCACAACTGCACACCTGCGTTTATCGCTAGCGGATATCTCGACGCGCGCCGCACAGGGGCTGGTTGAAGATGAAGTGCTTGATATGTTCTTCATAGGCGGCGGAAGTCTGGAGCGTATAAGTTACAACTACCGACGCATCACTGGTTTCCCGCGCGATGTGCCTAACTGGTCGTATGGTACATGGATGAGCCGCATGAGCTATTGGACAGCAGAGCAAACCAGCGAAGTGGCACGACGGCTGCGCGAAGGCAGATTCCCCGCGGATGTCATACATCTTGATACAGGTTGGTTTGACGAAGATTGGGTGTGCGACTGGGAGTTCAGCAAGGAGAAATATCCAGATCCTGCACAGTATATTCATGAAATGCGCAACAACGGCTTCCGCATTAGCCTGTGGCAACGCCCATCAATCGGCACGAATAATCATCTCTTTGCTGATGCACTTGAGAAAGGTTATATTGTCGGTCCCGGTCAGAATTCTGAACAGGCAAGTAACTTCAACCAACTCGAGTACACCGCTCCTATTGACTTCACCAATCCACGCGCGGTTGCGTGGTATCAAGGCATGCTTGCCCGATTGTTTGAGTATGGCGCCAGCGTCATCAAGACGGACTTCGGAGAGGACATTGACATGTCTGCACACTATGCCGGCATGACAGCAAAGCAGCTGCACAATGTCCATGCATTGTTATATCAGAAAGCCGCCTATGAAGTTACGCAAAAATCAACAGGTGAAGGCATTATCTGGGCGCGCTCATCCTGGGTCGGCAGTCAGCGTTATCCGGTGCATTGGGGAGGCGACACAGGCTGCACATGGGATGGTATGGCTGGCACGTTGCGCGGCGGTCTGCACTTAGGTCTATCGGGGTTTGCCTTCTGGAGCTACGATGTGCCGGGATTCCATGGCGTTCCTGATTTTATGAACAGCAGACCTGCTAATGATCTCTACGTACGTTGGACACAGATGGGTGTATTCACCTCACACTTGCGATATCATGGAGCCCAACCACGAGAACCATATGAGTATCCTGAGGTGTCGGATATCGTGCGGCAATGGTGGATGCTGCGCTACATGCTGATTCCTTATCTAGCGGCGCAAGGGCACAAGGCGACAATTACAGGTTATCCCGTACTACGTGCACTCGTGTTCCATCACACAGATGACCCTATGTGTTGGGTGATTGATGATCAGTTTTACTGCGGTGATTCCTTCCTTGTTGCGCCTGTTATGAATGCTGATGGCGTGCGGGATGTGTACCTGCCTGACGGTCGGTGGGTTGACTTGTGGACAGGCACATGCTACGAGGGGCGCCAATGGTTGCATAATGTGCAGTCGCAACTTAGTCACATGCCTGTGTATGTAGTATATGGTTCGACCGTTCCTGTGTATCCGGAGTCTGTGCAATGCACCGATCACATGGACATGACGAAGAGCGTCAATCTGCAGTTTGATGCACAATATAGAGGTTTTAGTAGTTCCATACTTGGTGAAGTAACAAGACTAGCGTAGTGCAAGGGGTATGAACATGACAGAAGCACAAGAGGAACGTAAACTACAGGTTGCGGTAGTGACAGGTCATCATCCATTTGACGTAATCGCCTTCCACGATCTGTGGAGCAGTTTCCCACAGTTCGATGTGTATGTTCAGCACATGGAAGACTATGTCACCGATGTGGCGCGAATGCACGAGCATTACGATGTCGTCGTTTTCTACAACTTTCATCAAGTTACACCAGGTCTGGAGACGGATTGGTGGGAGAAGGATACGAAGACGGCATTGGAACAGTTGGGAGTCAGTGGACAGGGCATCATGATTCTGCATCACGCATTGCTGGCATATAAACAGTGGTCGTGGTGGACGGAGCTTGTTGGTGTAGAGGATCGTTCGTTTGGCTACTTCATGAATCAGCAACTTAATGTACACATCGAGAATCCAGAGCATCCCATTGTGGCTGGACTGAGCGACTTTGATTTGACCGACGAGACTTATACGATGGGCGATGCTCAAGAGGAGCAAGGTAACACGGTGTTACTGTCTGTTGAACACCCGAACAGCATGCGCACGCTGGCATGGACACGGCAACACTGTAATGCGCGCGTATTTTGCTGGCAGTCGGGACATGACGGAACTGCTTTTTCGAACCCGGCATTTTGCAAGATTATGCAGAATGCGATAAGGTGGCTGGCAGGCATCACCAACTGACATGCATACCTAGATAGTTGTTCATCTGCTCGTAATAAAAACATCATGATCACACTTGAGCAAGAAAACCGTCGTTTCCTGACCGATCTGTTTGCGGGGCAGTTTCGCGGGCACGCGATTATCATGGATCCCGAGCCACAGCCAGCTCCAGGTCCTGGCGATTATGCGGTGTCTGATCTGCCACAGTCGGTATGGCTGGATCGAATTCTGCGCGACTACGAGGCACAACTGACACTGCTGGAGCGCGCTCAACATGATGCAGTACCGTATGTACGACTGACTACCGGTACCGAGTTGTTCGCCGCTGCTTTTGGCTGTCCCGTGCACATTTATGCGGATTCCCCTGCTGCTGCTCGTCCGATTGCATTTAGCGCAGAGGAAGCAGATCTGCTGACTGAACCAAGCCTAACGGCAACTCCACTCGAACGCGTCTTCGAGATGGCGCGGATGGTGCGTCGGAGAGTGGGACCCGATGTAGCAATAGGCGTTCCCGATATACAAAGTGCTTATGACATTGCTGCATTGATCTGGAATAAAGAAGACTTCTTCATCGCAAGTGTACAGGAACCGTCTGCTGTGCGTCGGCTGGTACAGAAATGCCAGAATCTGTTGATGCACTTTTTCAATGCGTTCATTGCAGAATTCCCGGAATGCAACCTGTGCCACTGTCCGAACGCCTGGGCACCGCCTGATCTCGGAGTGTGGCTCTCAGAAGATGAGGCTGGCAGTCTGTCAGTCGGCATGTTTGAGGAATTCTGCCTGCCGCACCTGAACGAACTCAGCGATACATTTGGCGGGTTGTTCATGCACTGTTGCGCCACTGCAGATCATCAGTATCGTAGCTTCAAGAAGATACGTCGCCTGCGCGGACTGAACCGCGTGTTTCAAGCGCCTGGACCCAAGCCTGCTATTGATCTGTTCAGCGGTGACACGGTGTTGATGGTGGCATGGACAAACGAAGAAGATGTGTATAAGATGCTGGATATGGCGCGTCCTGATACACGTTTCCTCTTTAATATGGGGGCGCAACCCATATCTGAAGCACAACGGACGTATGAGCGCCTGCGCACGCGGTGTCCGCGTGTGAGTTAATTGATCGCACCTCATCAGAAGGAGATACTTACATGCCAACACATGTGCCTGCCGTTACGCTTGGTCGCAGTGGAATCATCAGTTCGCGCTTGGGATTAGGTTGCGCTTACTGGCCTCACGAGCAACCCTACGAAAAGGTTGTGGATGTATTCCGCACCGCATTTGCCGTGGGTATTCGGCATATAGATGCAGCCGCCTTGTATGGCACTGAGGAGGTTGTTGGACGTGCCTTGACAGATGCAGGGCGTCCTGACGATATGGTGATGGTAACCAAGGCGTGTTCAGAGACTGAAAACCATCGCCACATCGGCGAGTATACAGAGTCACGAGTTATGTTTTCAGTGGAACGCAGCTTGAAACGCCTGCAGGTGGAATATCTCGACATCCTGCACATACATGATCCTCGACCTGAGCACCTGCCACAGGTGTTCGCGTCTGATGGAGCGTTGTCAGCGATGCTCAAGTTAAAAGCACAGGGCGTCATAAAATCCATCGGTATGGCGACATCGTCATTGATCTGTCAGAAGGCTGCAATTGAGTGTGGTGACATAGATCACATTCAGGTATTCCATTCATACACTCTGTTGAACCAACAATCTATGCAGGCTGTGATACCCGCAGCAAAGGC
>Ga0351944_1086_pt1 | contig 10733 bp, 10 predicted proteins | sample BONcelT113001F13_FD_205820 | JGI IMG/M metagenome (GOLD analysis project Ga0351944, IMG submission 205820) | Enriched cells from coal bed in the Powder River Basin, Montana, United States - BONCAT cells T11 rep3 HSBNCT.T11.300.1.F13 ... | reverse complement strand
ACAAACATTAATTGGCCACACTGGCAGTGTCAGTTGCGTGGCGATGACTGCCGATGGTAAATATGCTGTAACTGGGTCGTGGGATCATGATGCACGCGTATGGGACCTTAGAACTGGTGTATGTCTGCACACATTGAGTGGTCATAAAGATGTTATCACGTGCCTAGCAATAACACCTGATAATCAGTGTGTTGTTACTGGCTCGCGCAGTAATATCGTGCGCGTGTGGGACCTTGCAACCGGCGCGTGCGTCAGACGCTTTGATCGTGTTGGTGGTTGGGTTAACTGTTTGGCCATAACGGCTGATAGTAGGTTTGTTATAGCGGCTAACGATATGCATGTATGGCTGTTAAATATGGCTACTGGCGAACTGAGAGCGCAATTATTTGATTATCTTGATTATATTCGATGTGTGGCGGTGACGCCAAACCGTCGGTTTGTGGTAGCAGGATCAGTGGACCATCTGATACGAGTGCATGATTGTGCAACTGGTGTCATGCGTAAACTCCCCGGGCATACTAACCGTGTTATAAGTGTTGCGGTAACCAGTGATAATACGCGTGCTGTTACCGGTTCTGATGATTGCACTGCACGAATATGGGATTTGGCTACGGGTGCCTGTGAGCATGTACTTAAGGGGCATACTGATTGTGTTGTGTGTGTAACATTAACCCCTGATAATGCGTTTGCAATTACTGGATCTGCTGATACTACCGTGCGTATATGGGATATGCACTCAGGCGCTTGTGTGCAAACATTAAACGGGCATACCGATAGTGTTAAATGTGCGGCAGTAACTCCTGATGGCAAGTTTTTAATTACGGGAGCTGCTGATAATAGCGTGCGCATATGGGACTTGGTGTGGTGCCAATCAACTTTAGAACAGTTGTTATTGGTTATGAAGAGGCCGCAAACAGCGCAAGCGTTTGCTCATCAGGGTGGTTGGTGGCGAGATATTGGTAAAGCATGGGCGCTCGCATTGCTTGTTGTAGCTACTCAATCACGCTGAACACAGTACACTAGTGATGAGGGGTGAGGGGCATTATGAAAAACAAAATAAGTATTACGTTATTTTTAGTGGTTGGTTGCGCGCGTGCTATGGATAGCAGGCGCGTCTTTTCTGTTGGAGATGGGTATTTTAAATGTGTTGCCGTGAGTGTGACTGGCACGCATGCTATCGCAGGCTGTGGTGATAGCGTCTATATCTGGGATTTGAATCGAGACGAACATGCTTGCACATCTCATCGTATTTTGCGTGGGCACACCGGCTATGTTGAGTGTGTTGCATGTACGGCTGATGGACGGTATGCGCTTACTGGTTCGCAAGATACTACCGTACGCATGTGGGACATGGATACCGGCGCGTGTGTTAAGGTACTTACTGGCCACCGTGATTGGGTGATTGGTTTAGCGATAATGCCTGATGGCGCGCATGCTATTACGTGTTCATTAGATGGTACGGTGCGTGTGTGGGATTTAAATATCGGTGCGTGTAAAAAAATATTAATCGACATGCTGGCTGGGAGAGGCCCAAGGTTGCAACACCGCCCTTCGACGATAGCGATCATGCCAAACGCGCAACAGGTGCTGATAGGTTCTGTTGATGGAACTGTGCAGGTTGTTGATTGGCAAAGCGGCGCGCGAGCATACTGGCTCGAGCAAACGAGTGACCCCGGGCAAAGTGCACGAATAGTGCATGATGAATGTGTTAGTTGTCAGGCGGTGACGCCTGATGGCGCGATGGCGGCGATCTGTTCGTTTGACCAGACGGTTCGATTATGGGATTTGCGTATGCGTCAGTGTTTGTACACGCTTGCTCATGTAAATGGCTTATGTGCTGCAGCAACGCCTGATTCGCGTCAGGTAGTTGTTGGCGCAACTGAGCCCAATGCGCGTGTCATTGATATGCAAACGGGTAGTGACGCCCGTGTGCCGACAGGGCATAACACATGGATTAATGGTATTGCGGTGTTGCCTTATGGACGGCGGTGTGTAACGACGTCATTTGACGGCACAGTGCGGGTGTGGCCGTTGGTTTAAAAAATCAAATGTGACTGAGAAAGACTAGACATGTAATTTTGGGCCCTGTTGACCGATTTTCGGGGTTATCTAAACTAGTTGTTGGGTGTGGGTAATCTGGATAATTCATGCGTTAAGGTCATATGCTTAAAATAAAAAATATAATCATGTGCGCGCTCGTGGTATTTGGCAGTGCTGTGCGTGCTATGGATAGTGAGTGTTCGCGCATAGCTGCATTATCACTGGCCGATACCAGTGTCAGTAAATCTGGTGAACGACGTGCAGTAAAGATAGTGATCGATGGAGTTACGGTAACACTTGGTATTGAGCAATTGAATCAATTGCGATCACAAAAGATTGCTAAAAAACAGCAAGAAGCTGGCTCGGAGTGCGTATCAGTCGCCATGGATGATTGTCCGCGGGTAACTCAGCGGACGATAAAATTTCTTACTGACTTGTTATTTGCGCAGCTTCTTGATAATGGCGACGCTTTTTTACGAAAACAGTCTGTTCCAGATTTGACGGAACTTTTGTGTCTGTTTGAGTTTCTCGAGTGTGATGAGTGGGTTGATTGTATTACGGGGCTTATTGAGCGCAAGATTACGCAGCCGGAATTTTTGCGAGCCTACATGGGTGAGGCGCTGCCATTGTCTGTTTCAAGTCGGCAACGTGTTACTAACAGCTTAGTTAATAATCCGCTGCAGCCAAAAGGGCTTTATCGTAAACGATTGACAAATACTAATGACCGAATCAATTGCGCTGCAGTAATGGCTGATGGTAAACGGATAGTTGTTGGATCTGATAGCCCTACCGTACACATATTTGATGTGACTGACCAGAAGTGCATTAGTACTTTGTGCGGACATGTTAGTGCTGTTGAATGTATTTTATTAGCATCAGATGGCGATACCGTAATTACAGGTTCGCATGATCGTAGTGTACGAGTGTGGCATTTATCTACCGGTGAGTGTTTTAAAGTTTTAAATGGGCATTCTTCTTATATAGTGGCTTTGGCAATGACGGGTGATGGTAATTTTTTAGTTACCACTGCCAATAGCGGAGTAGTGAGGGTATGGGACACTCATACGTGGACACAGGCGCGTACGCTCGCACAAGGCGTGGATACGACATGGAGTGTTGCTCTTACACCAGATGGGAAATATTTAATAACCGGTGGCAATGATCGGCAGGTGCGGATATGGGAGTTAGCTACGGGTGATTGTGTCAGGACGCTTACGGGACATGCAGGCTATATTTTTTGTCTAAGTGTTTCGCCTGATGGTAAATATATTGCATCTGGATCAGGCGATGGCACGATACGATTGTGGGATATTGTTGCCGGAATGTTAGTAAGAACATTTGTTGGGCATACAGGCCCCGTGTATTGCACGACATTTAGTCCCGATGGGCAGCGGCTTGTTAGCGGGTCAACTGATCGTAGCGTGAATATGTGGGATACGGAGACTGGTGCGCTTATTAGAAAATTAACAACACACGCTGATGTGGTGACGGCAGTTACCACATCAGCCACGGGTAATTGCGCGTTGAGTGTTTCAGCGGATGGTGAACTTCATGTGGCAAGTTTGGCACAGGTCAAAATTGCACAGATAACCGTCGAGCAATTATTGTTGGCGATAAAAGTTGCGCAACAGGTTCCTCCATCAGAGCAATTGGGTGATGAACAATTTAGAAAAGCATACCGTGAATCACCGCTGGCAATGCGTTGCGCACTTGCTGTGCACAATCCAAAAGCAGTACAGGTATTATCTGATAATACCGATTGCCGTTTGATGTAATATTTTTTCAATCAAACATGTTTAATTGACCGGTTGTACGCTCCATTTTAAACTACTGACGTGGGGATATAACATAAAAGGAATCGCATGCTTTCATTAGAACTCGTTGGAACAATTCAAACCGTAGTAGCGCTTATGTTGGCATACTTGATGGTAGCCAGCATAGCGGGGGCATTTCAGGCTTGGGTAGCCTATCGTGCAGGTGATGACATGGCTCGTCAGTTAGGATTCACCACGCTCAATCCGTTTTTTCATGTTGATCCGGTGAGTTTGATAATTATGCCAATTGGTTATTTGATTTTTGGTGTGGTTATTGGGCTTGGTAAACCAGTTCCCGTGATGTGGAACTATTTCAGCGCACCCTATCGCTGGCTTAAAATGACGTTGGTTGCATTAGCGCAACCGTTGGCGATCATGATTATGTTATATATGTTGATGATTTTGCGTCTTGCCGGGATTGCTGGTGTGTTGGCATTAGGGCATGTTGATTGGCTACCGACGATGCTCAAAGTAAGTCAATATATTATGAGCGCAGTTGGCGGTTTTGCTGTTTGGTTTTTACCCTATACATTATTGCTTTCAGTGGCACAAATTTATGTATTTGAACAAGAAAAGCGTGGGGTGTCGACTAATCACACGTTGATTGTGTTGATTGTACCATTATTTGGTGCATTGCTTTTGCAATCAGTTTCTCAAATCGTGATATTTGGTATGGTCGCTGGTTTTGAATCGGTGTTAATACGTTTGTTGGGAGTAGGATGATGAACGAGCACAAGGATCTTAAACGGCTGGTGCGTGGTGCCGTTCAGGTTATTCCACTGCAGGATTTGCAAAAAAAGTTGGACTCAGGCAAAAAATTAACGATTAAATTTGGTATTGATCCTACATCATCTGATTTGCATCTGGGGCACACGGTTGTGCTCTTTAAGCTGAAAGAGTTTCAAGATCTTGGGCATAATATTGTTTTGTTAATTGGTGATTTTACCGCACGTATTGGCGACCCGACTGGTCGCTCAAAAACGCGACCACCACTTTCCAAAGAACAGATTGCGGATAATTTTAAAACATATTTGGATCAAGCGAGTCGTATTTTAGATCTTAAAAAAATTACCGTGCGCTATAACTCTGAATGGCTTGAAAAGTTGGGCGCTGACGATTTTATCACATTGTGCAGCCGGGTTACTGCAGCACGTATTTTGGAGCGTGAAGATTTTAAAAAGCGACTGGTCGATCAAACGCCAATTGCTCTGCACGAATTGTTGTACCCGTTATTGCAAGCATATGATTCAGTGGTGCTGAAAGCTGATGTTGAGTTAGGTGGCACCGATCAGACGTTTAATTTACTGTGTGGCCGTTATTTGCAAGAACAAATGGGTCAGGATCCGCAGGTGGTGCTTACGATGCCGTTGCTTGAAGGTACTGATGGTGTGCAAAAAATGTCCAAATCATATGACAATTATATTGGTTTGATTGAGCAACCAGCAGAGGTGTTTGGTAAAATTATGTCAATTTCTGATGAATTGATGGCGAAATACTATTTATTGTTGTTGGGCATTGATGGGGTAGAACTGCAAAACAAGCGTGAGCAGGGTATTCATCCTAAAGAACTTAAAAAGCAATTAGCGTTTGGTGTTATTGAACGTTTGTGGTCCAAAGAAGACGCACAAAAGGCGCAAGAGCATTTTCAAGCACTGTTTGAGCAACACGATTATAGCCAAGCAACACCAGTAAAGCTGCCTGATCAATCGCCAGTCTGGATTGTTGATCTGTTAAAAGTACTGGGCGCTATTAGCAGTTCATCTGAAGCTAAACGTTTGATCGAAGCTGGCGCGGTACATATCGATAATGTGGTGATCGCTGATTTTCAAGCAAAGATTGATGTCAAAGCCGGTATGCACATTAAAGTTGGCAAACATCGCATTTATCAATTAGTTGATTAGATTTTTGCAAAGAAATGAGAACTGATTATGAATAATAAAATTGAGTTGTCACGTATAACATTAAATATCCCGAAGTCGATTCATCGAAAACTTAAATCACGCGCTGCAGTACTTGGCACAAGCATGCGAGCAATGATCTTGCAAGCGATAGAATTGTCTGATGCGTGTATTGAGAGCGATCATATTCCCAATAAAGAAACGGTTAAGGCCATCAGAAAATTAAAGCGGCCTAAGGTATTTGGTTTAAGGTAACTATGAAACGTAAAGCTTTTTTTGTTTATGAGTTGTATTGTTTGTAGCTCCTTAAATGGTGCCTGATTAAGCAGGCTCTAGAATGTGCATTAGAAAAAATAAGCAACCGCACTGTATAATAAGCGACTCGCCAATTTTGTGAATTATTGCATGCAACGTATAATGCCGGCGGCGAGTGTTACAGCTTGCTCGGAGCGCAGCACCGTAGCGGTTAGTGTGCATGGCGTGTAGTGTGCAGCATGCAGTAATTTCTTTTCATCATCCGTTAAATCGCCTTCAGGGCCAATCACCAGCGTGATTGCTTTTTCATGCAATGGTTTTTGTGTGTCTAAATAATTAAGTAATGGTGTGCCGTCAGGTTCGCACATAATTTTGATATCAGCTGGTTGGCCGCACAAATTTTGCAAAGAAATTGGCTCTTTGATGTCGGGGGTCGCAAAGTGCTTTGACTGTTCCGCTGCAGCGACGGTAACGCGTTGCAAGCGGTGTAGTTCTTTTTCGCCACCCCACGTACGATGCGCCTTGCTGCTGGTATAGAGTTGTATAACGTTAACGCCCAGCTCAGCCAGTGCATAGATTGCTGTGTGTAACGCATCAGGTTTTAAAAGACCGAGCGCTACCGTAAGTTTCGGTTTAAGTATTTGATTATGTGTTCGTTCTTCAAGCGTAACAGTAAGTGCACGATCGCTCAGCGCCGTGATCATTGCGTGTGTATGGACCTGAGTATCAAAAAGCACGAGCGTGTCGCCGGTGCGCAATCGCAACACGCGCTTAATACGATGGAGTAGCGTTTGATCAGTTATTTCAAGCGTGGTAGCACGGGCTGGAACGCGTGATACGTGTTCATAAAATAGTGCGAAAATATGGGCGTGCATGATTATGCATCCTGTATTTGGGTGCGGGTGTCGCGAATTTTTTTGGTACACCACCATGTGATCACGCGTGTGCGTATGTCAGCATAGTGTTCACATGCCCAGTCCCAACTGTGACATGCGTTGATTAAGATGGCGGCGGCAGGCTTTTGAATAACATCTAAGTACCACGGCAATGGGCGTTCTTGGATTGGTTGATCTCCACCAGGGACATTATCGAAAGTCTCTAGCAAATCGCTGTCAGGAGCAGCTATTTGGTGCGACTCTATGATTGTGGGGGTCGGTTGTTGCTCTGCTTGCATGTTATGCATAATAGAACTTGCGATAAGTATTACTGCTATTTTTTTCATTAAAAAACCCTTTTTATTGCGTGTACTACTAAAACCTTACAGAATAGAAGTATAGCGTAAAAATAAAAGGACTTCCTTATGCAAGCGCCCACGGTATTGGTGATTTTAGATGGGCTTGGCTATCGTAAAGAAACTGCTTATAACGCCGTTGCGCAAGCACATACGCCAACGCTTGATGAATTGCTTGCGCATTATCCGCATACGTTGTTACAAGCATCGGGGTGTGCTGTTGGGCTGTTGCCTGGTGTAGTGGGCAACTCCGAAGTTGGACACTTAACGATTGGTGCTGGGCGTGTTGTGCCGCAGCCAATCGCATTGATGGATGAGTTAATTAATAGTGGTGGCTTATGCAAACATGCAGTACTAGCGAACAATTTTGCGCATCTGGCATTAAGTGATCACACATTACATATAATGGGCCTGCTTTCAGATTCAGGCGTGCATGCGCATGAACGACATTTATATGCGCTTGTCGATTGTGCACGAGATTATGGCATTAAGCATATAGCGATTCACTGTTTTTTGGATGGACGTGATAGCCCTCCGCAATCAGCAGCCGTGTATCTTGAACGTCTTGAGCAGCGGCTGGCGCACGTTCCTGGCGCTTATATTGCAACATTATGCGGTCGCTTTTATGCCATGGATCGTAATAAAGAATGGTCGCGCACGCATGAAACATATGCGATGTTAACGCAGCAACAGAAAATACCGTTTGCTACATGGCGACAGGTGCTTGCACATTATTATACGCAAAATATTACTGATGAATTTATTCCGCCAACGCAGTTGACGCACGATGGGGTAATGCATGATGGTGATGGGGTAATATTTTTTAATTATCGGCCTGATCGTGCACGGCAATTAATGAAAGCATTTGTTGAAGCAGGATTTAATCAGTTTAAGCGTGTTCCAGTTACGCTTGCCTTTTTCATTACACCAACGGTGTATGATAAAGCGGTACCAACGCTGGCATTGCTGCCAACGAATCATGTAACCAATACACTGATGAATGTGTTGTGTGCTCATAACATAAGTACATTTACTATTGCTGAAACAGAAAAATATGCTCATGTGACCTATTTTTTTAATGCGGGGCGTGAAGGATTATATTCTAATGAAACGCGAGTGGTGATTCCATCGATTAGCGCTCAAACATATAAAGATGTGCCATGCATGCGTGCGCCAGAAATTACTCAGCGTGTATTGGCTTCATTGCAGGGTAGTTGCAAAGATTTTTATCTGATTAATTATGCTAATCCTGATATGGTTGGTCATGCAGGAGATGTGCAGGCAACAATTAAGGCGGTTGAATGTGTAGATAAGCAACTTGCTCAGCTATATGCCATGGTGGTGGGGCAATTGCATGGTACTTTGTATATAACAGCAGATCATGGTAATGCCGAGTTGCAATGGGACGAAGTTGCTCAGCAACCGCATACCGCGCATACAACAAATCCAGTTGAATTTATTATGGTTAGCCAGGCGATGCGTGATAAAAAATACACACTGCCATTACAGGGGCTCAAAGATATTGCGCCATTTATTTTGCGTAATCGGGGTATTGCCGTTCCGCATGAGATGCGTTAATTCTTTAAATAGAGCGGAAGAAGTTGTGGGCATGTTTCGTGCTTGTTCCAGAGTTGTAATGCTTCATGTGCGATGGATTTAAGAGAGACAAATGGCGGAGCATCTTGATCGATATATGCACGTTCACCAAAAGTTTGTGTGATCAATTGCACATGTTGTTGTGCGCCATCACCAATAAATCGCACGCCGTTGTGTGGTATTTTGATTGTTAATTTGACTAACAATGACTCAATTGATGTATACCCAGTTTTTTCTTGATAAGCAAAATAAACATCGTGTTGGTAGGCATTGAGTAAAATAACCGTTTGTGGCCATGTTGGAGTGCTGACTTCGTGCATAAAAGCTTTGAGACCGTCAACGCCGATGAGGGGTATTTGTTTGGCAAAAGCGATGCCGTTCAAAGTTGCAATAAGTACACGTAATGTGGTAAATGGTGCGGGGCCAAGGTTGGCACCGATAAAATCAAGATCGCTAAAATTTAGTGTATGTTGGGCCAATAATTGTAATATTGTAGTAACAAGATTTTTACTGGCGAGTTGTTTGGGAATCGTGGCGGTTGCTAGACAAGTTTCATTTTTGAAAATACTGCATTGGATAGCTTGATAGGTGGCTTGGGCGATGAGTGAGGTTGTCATGAGTTATTTAATCGAGCTTTTTTTGCATCGTTGTTGTTGATAAAAAATACTGAATGCATCAAACTCAATTGTTTTTTCCTTTCGAGTAATTACTTTACCACAATTTAAACACTTCCATCCTTCGAAATTGAGAAAGTTATCGAAGAACGATTGCTTCACCATAAGCCCCGAGCACTTGCTGCATTTCATAGTTTCCTCCCTTTTCCCTTACGCGCTAAAACTTTTTTGCAAGAGCTCGTGTGTACTACCTTTTTACCATTTTTTGAACCTCCACAATCTGGTAAAGCCTTTCTAAAATTAAAGTACTCTATCCCGTCTTGTCAATATGTTGTTGTTTAAATCGCACATGTTCCAAATATGCCTGAAGAATAATAGCGGCTGAAACGGCATGTTCATAGTTTTTATCAAGCCTAATGTTTTTGCTTGCGATTTTTTTTGCTTCTTTACTTGTAAGCCGTTCATCCCACAAAACCCATTGTGTTTGAGGAAAGCGAGCTATGAGTTGCTGATGAAGTGCCGTGATTTTGTTTGTTTGCTCGCTTGCAGTATTGCGCATGGTTCGCGGGTAGCCAATGACAAAGGTATACGGGACATCTCCGTGCACAGTAAAAAATTCTACAAGCCATGCCAGGAGCTCTTTACTTGGAATGGTCTTGTAAGGTGTTGCAAACATGCCAAGCGCGTCGCAGCGCGCGATGCCGGTGTGTACATCACCGATGTCCAATGCTACTATGTTCATATGCTGATTTAACATTTCTTGAATCCGCTTTTCGCTAGTGTACACTTAATCAATAATATGTTGCAAGGTGAAAGGACCACATGAACATAACCGTGCTTGCTGCCTCATTTGATAAATTGGTATGGGGTTGGCCATTGATTATTATCTTTTTGGGCAGCGCATTACTGGTGACGTTGGCGCTTAATTTTGTACAGGTGCGCAAATTCTTTGCTGCTTGGCGTTTGGCATTAAAGCCGGCTCCGGCTGAGATGACTCATGCGGCAAAAAGTGACATTAGCCCCTTTCAAGCATTTATTGCATCATTGGGGACTGCGACTGGTAATGGCAGCATTGCTGGTGTGGCTACTGGTATTTTTGTCGGTGGACCTGGCGTTGCATTTTGGATGTTAATAACGGGGTTTGTTGGCATGGCGATTCGTTTTGCCGAAGTGTATATTGCCACCTGCTTTACTGGTGTGCACACGTTTCGTGGTGCGCTTGGCGGGCCGATGGTCTATTTAAATCGTGTTCCTGGCCGTTCTTTTTTGCCCTATGTTTTTGCCG
>Ga0351944_1085_pt1 | contig 10783 bp, 8 predicted proteins | sample BONcelT113001F13_FD_205820 | JGI IMG/M metagenome (GOLD analysis project Ga0351944, IMG submission 205820) | Enriched cells from coal bed in the Powder River Basin, Montana, United States - BONCAT cells T11 rep3 HSBNCT.T11.300.1.F13 ... | reverse complement strand
TGGTGGGCCGTTCGGTCACGGTGGATCAGCTGATGAAGGACGAGGGTTTCGACGCGGTGTTCATCGGCAGCGGCGCTGGCCTGCCCAAGTTTATGGGCATCCCGGGCGAAAACCTGAACGGCGTGTTTTCCGCCAACGAGTATTTAACGCGCGCCAACCTGATGCGCGCTGGCCAGCCGGACGCGGACACACCCCTGCACACGGGCCGCCGCGTGGCGGTGGTGGGCGGCGGCAACGTGGCCATGGACGCGGCGCGCACGGCGCTGCGCAACGGCGCGCAGGTGTATATCGTCTACCGGCGCAGCGAGAAGGAGCTGCCCGCCCGCGTGGAGGAAGTGCACCACGCCCGTGAGGAGGGCATCGTGTTTGAACTGCTGACCAACCCCACCGCCATTTTGGGCGACGAAAACGGCTGGGTGCGCGGCATGACCTGCGTGCGCATGGGCCTTGGCGAGCCGGACGAATCGGGCCGCCGCAGGCCCGTGACCATCGCGGGCAGCGAGTTTACGCTCGCGGTGGATATGGTCATCATGGCGCTGGGCACCACGCCCAACCCGCTGATTGCCGCCACCACGCCGGGGCTTGCCACCAACCAGTGGGATTGCCTCATTGCCGACGACAGCGGCCAGACCACCAAGCTAAACGTATGGGCGGGCGGCGACGCGGTCACCGGTGCGGCCACGGTGATCTTGGCGATGGGCGCGGGCAAAACCGCCGCCCGCAGCATCGACGAGGCGCTGTCCAAACGCTGACGCGCGCGCCCTGCCGGGCCGCCCGCGCCGTGTGTGGCGGCGGTATGTTGCCAACCATCCCATGTTGACGGGCGTTGCCCGTCTTTGCATGATGTCACCCCGTGAATATGTCTGCGCGCACAAACGGTTCTCCACCACGGCGAGCAGCAACGGTTGCGGCGCGGCACGGCACGGCTGGCGGCGCTATGGCGGCAAAGCCGTGGGTTCTAACCGCCGTACGGGTTGCGTGTTTACGGTTTGAAATCGTACTTCTGTAAAATGACGCTGGGATTGCATGGGCCAGCGCATCGTTTGTCTGTGTTTGGCAACACGGCATAGCGATGCCGGTTCCATGCTTTCCTCTTTTATAGGAAGTGCTTGATATGGTATACTGTGTCAACGCATGAACGCGCCTTCGCGCACGGGCGGCTTTCTGCCATGGCGAAAGGCGGAGGTTGCGGGGTTGCGTGGCGTGACGGCGACGAAGCCGCAGGATCAAAGCGCCGTGCGATGTACGCATGTACAATGGAAGCCCGTGTGCATCTGCCACTGGCCTTGCGGGGTTTGTGGCAAGCCCCAACGCGCCTCGCCGTCGCAAACCCTACATATGCGGGGGCGTGGCGCACGATGCCCTGCACAGCGCACCGTACCTGTTTGGCAAAGTAGCGTTACCGTCAAATTTGAGCAACCGCAGGAGGCTTCCGCCCCATGACCATCCAAGCAAACGGCTCCACCATCCGCTATGAAACCGTCGGCACGGGTAAACCCGTGCTGCTGCTGCACGGCTTCCCCGTGGATCACCGCATCATGACGGGCTGCATGGAGCCCGTCTTTCAAACCCTGCAAGGCTACCGCCGCATCTACATCGACCTGCCGGGGCTGGGCCAAAGCAAAGCCGCGCCTGACCTAACCAGTGCCGAAGGGATGCTTCACACGCTGGTCGCGTTCATCCGCGCGGTGCTGGGCGGCGAGCGCTTTCTGCTGGCGGGTGAGAGTTACGGCGGCTTCATGACGCTGGGGCTTATGACCACCGAGGTGGCCGCGCAAATCGACGGCGCGTTGCTGCTGTGCCCGCGCATCCGCTATGCCATGGACCCCGCGCTCACCCCGCAAAAGCCGCTGCTGACCGCCGATGCGGCGCTGCTGGCGCGCGAGCAAAGCGATATGTTTCAAGGCTACTTGGAATACGCGGTAGTCGCCACGCCCGCAACATGGGCGCGCTACCGGCAGGATGTACAGCCCGGGCTGGACGCAGCCGATCCGGCGTTTTTGCAGCGCTACGATAACGGCAGCTATGCACCCGCGCGCCTTGCGCAGCTGGACCAACTGACGTTCGACCGGCCCGTGTGCTTCATCACCGGCAGGCAGGACCAGTGCGTGGGCTATGCGGACGCCTTCCCCTTTGTGCACCGTATGCCGCGCGCGACCTGCGCCGTGCTGGACGGCGCGGGCCACAACGCCCAGTGGGAACGCCAGCCGCTGTTTGAAGCGCTGGTGCGCGATTGGCTGGCGCGTGTTCAACCCGCGGCGGATGGGGGTTCATCCCATTGAGGCCGCCAGCGCACCGCTCATGCGGCTTTCAGCAGCGGCCAGCGCAGACGCGCGCCGGATACGGCCCGTGGGCTTGACCAACGCTGCGCGCCTGTGATCACGTTCCCATCAAATACCCCCGCATTTTCGACATTCGTTAGCGCAAAGCCGACGACCGACAGCGCGCAGCGCGCGCGCAAAGGAGGAGAGGCCTCATGTGCGGCCGTTATTACATCGATACCGAGGAAGAGAACGTAAAGACCCGCGCCATACTGGCGGAGCTGGAAAAGCGCCGCCTGCCGATGCACGAGCAGGTGCGCGGCGGCGAGGTGTTTCCCTCGCAGATTGCCCCCGTCATCCTGAGCGAACCGGACGTGGGCGTGACCGTGCGGCCCATGAAATGGGGCTTTCCCCGCGTGGGCGGCGGGCTGGTGATCAACAGCCGCAGCGAGAAGGCGGATTTTACCCCCATGTTCCAGAAAGCCGTGCGCGAGCGACGCTGCCTGGTGCCGGTGAGCTGGTTTTTTGAGTGGCGGCGCAACAGCGGCAAAAAAACAAAGGACAAATTCGCCTTTGCGCTCAAACAGGCGCAGAAAAACGACCTGATGTACCTAGCGGGCCTGTACGGGCAGTTTTTAGGCGGCTTTGAAGGCAGCGGCTACGACGGCTTCGCCATCATGACGCAGGACGCGGACGCGCAAATGGCCCCTTACCACGACCGTATGCCCGTGATTTTGACCGATGAGGCGCTCAAGAAGGCGTGGCTGAACCCCGCCGTGCCCTACGCGGAACTGCGCGCCGCGTTTGAAACGCCCCAGCTGGCCATCCGCGCCGTGGCCCCGGACGAGCGCGTGCCCGCGTAACGCGGCGGCGCATCACAAGGACGGCGACGTATTGCAATACAGGGAAACGGCAACGCGCGCACGGGACGGCCGGTAGGTTAGCCCCGTAACCAAACGCATTGCTGGGTGCGGCGCGGGGTTTCCGCACGCGCGGGCTGCGCCCTTCCCTTGACAAGCATCGCCTGTTAGGCTACAATAATCTCCGCACACCCCATGCGCCCGTAGCTCAGTTGGATAGAGTGTCAGACTCCGACTCTGAAGGTCATGCGTTCGAATCGCACCGGGCGTACCAAGCAAAACGGCCTGAAACAAACGTTTCAGGCCGTTTTTGTCTATTGCGGGATAGCCCGTTGTTTTCATGCAAAAGGGCTTTTTTTCACCATCGCGGTGGTCAAGAACAAGGGCGCGAACGCTGGCCGGAGTAAGAAGGCAAAGCGGTTGCCTCCTACTGACACAAGTACCAGTACACGCCGTACTTATCCACCACATCCGCGCAGTAGTTGCACCACGGCAGCGGGCCCATCGCGCGCAGGATGGTGCCGCCCTGCGTAAGCAGCCCGTAGGCGTGGTCGATTTCCGCCTTGGAGGCAAAGTCGATACCGTAGCTCATGGTGGGGCGCGCGCCGGTCAGGTTGGCGGCCAGCATGAGGGTCACCATCGCGTCGTTTTGGGCCTCGCTGACCGCAAACACTTCCTGCCCGTCCTTGAGCAAAGCGGCGTGCAGGTAGGTGCCGTCCGGGAAAAACGCGTGGTAACCAAGGGTAAGCCCGAACGCGTCCATATAGAACGGAACGGCTTCCAGCGTGTTATGGATGTAGAGCGTTGCGCCCAGTTTCAAGGAGTCACCTCGTTTTAAACAGTAGAACAGAACGCAGGCAAACGGCGTTTGCTGCTGATACGCGGCGCGGGTTTGGCGCACCGCTTGGGGCTGACCGTCTTTGGTGCTTACTTGTCGAGCTTCTCGATCACTTCATCCAGCGTGATGCCGGTTTGATCGAGCTTTTCCAGCAGTTGCGCCATTTTCGCGTTCTTTGCCTTCTTGGCTTCCCGCGCGGCGGCCATCGCGACAACGCGTGCTGCCTTGCGCTCTTCCGCGCTGAGCTTTTGGGCGGGTGCGGCGGGCTTGTTGGCTTTCTTTTGCCTGAGGGCGAGCAGCTTCTCCTGCTTGGCCTTTGCCTTTTCCAGATCGCTTGCGATGCGGGCCAACACGGTTTTGCGCTCAGTTAAGGTCGTTTCCGTCTTTTTTACAAGCTTCTCGCGGGATTCATACAGGGCGGTCAGCTTGGCAATGGCGGTTTCGCTGAGGCTGACGCGCTCGTCCAGGGCTGGGTAGGGCTTGCGGGGGGTCTTGCCCGCCGTGGGGTCGGCTGTGGCGGGCTTTTTCACAACGGACGGCTTTGATGCCTTCGTGCGCGTTTGGGCATTGCTATCCAGTTTCGCGTTCTTCACTGAACCCTTTGTGCTTTTAGCCATAGCGTGTATCCACCCCTTATGGTGATGGTTGGCAATTGCATACCCAGCCATCGATTTCATCATTATTATACACGCAGATGTGTCAATGTGCAATCAACGCGGGTTTGGTTGCATTTTATGTATGCGGGCATATACCCATTGGCGGCTGAACGCATGTGGAGAATGCTGTGGCTGGCAAGGCCGCGTTCAGTCATGTGTCCGGTTTTGGACAATCCAGCTTTCGGCCTGGCTTGACATCCTGTCCAGCAGGCGCTGCGCCTCCGCTTCGTTCGCCCCCATCGCCGACAGGTACACCTTTACCTTTGGCTCTGTGCCCGATGGGCGCACGATTGCCTTCAACCCTTCGTGCGCGCAATAGCACAGCACATCGCTTGCGGGCATACCCTTGATGCCCGCCAGATAATCGACGGTTCTTGCGATGGGCTTATCGCCCAGCTGTGTTGGCGGCTGTGCCCGCAGCCTGCGCATGGTTTCCGCCATCACAGCCATGGGCAGGCTGCCGGGTATGTCATAACTTAGCAGTCGCGTGCCCATATACCCATATCGGGCATAGAGGGCCTGCAGCGCCTGTGCCAGGGATAGCCCGCCCGATGCGTAAAACTGGGCCATTTCGGCAATCAGCAGGCATCCCATGACGCCGTCCTTATCCCGTACATGCGTGCCGGCCAGGTAACCGCAGCTTTCCTCAAAGCCAAAGGCAAAGCGTTCCGCCTCGCCCAGCGCTTCCATCCGGCCTATCATTTCGCCGATGTACTTGAAGCCCGTCAGCACCTCCCTGACCTGCGCGCCATGGTGCGCGGCAATCGCGAAGGCCAAATCGCTGGTCACAACCGTTTTGACAACGACAGGCGCGTGTTCAGGGCGCATGGCCTTTTGCGACAGTATGTATGCCATCAGGAGCAGGCCAACCTCATTTCCCGTAAGCACTCTGTATTGGCTGCCCACTTCCCGTACCGCCACGCCCACGCGGTCGCAGTCCGGGTCGGTCGCAATCAGCAGATCCGCCTTCTCCCGTTTGGCACAGGCCAGCCCCAGTGCCAGTGCCTGCGCAAGCTCCGGGTTTGGTTTGGGGCAGGTTGGAAAGTCGCCGTCTGGCAAGCATTGTTGCTTGACCTCGATCACCCGCACGCCCCGCAGATGCTTCAGCACATCGGTAACGGGCTTATGTCCGGCGCCGTGCAGGGGCGTGTATACCACCCGTAGCGGACATCCATCGCCCTGTGCGCTGATACGGCAGGCCAGTGTTTGCTCAATGTACATACGGTAGATTCGCTGCGGTATGATCGCCAGCAGCCCCTGTTGCATCGCCGCCTCTTCCGCCAGCCAGCTGAGCGCATCATACCCGACACGCTCAATGCACGCGGTGATCGCATCGGCGGCAGCGTCCGTGATCTGGCACCCATCCGCGCCGTATACCTTATAGCCGTTGTACTGCGCGGGGTTGTGGCTTGCGGTGATCACCACGCCCGCATCGCAGCCAAGCTCGCGCACCGCAAAAGAAACCATGGGCGTGGGCAGGGGCTGGTCGTACAGCCATACGAGGATGCCCATCTTGGCCAGCACACCCGCGGCAACCCCCGCAAACACAAGCGACCCATGGCGCGTATCATAGCCGATGGCCACCTGCCTGCCGCCGGATTGCAGCAGATAGTCGCCCAGCCCGCGCGTGGCGCGCGCGACCGTATAGGGGTTCAGCCGGTTGGTGCCAAGCCCGAGCTGCCCGCGCATGCCGCCCGTGCCAAACGTCAAATCGCTGCAAAAGACGGCCTCCCGCTCTGTTGCGGAGAGAGCCCTGAGTTTTTGCTTTGTCTGTGGGTCGATGGCGGGGGAATTCAGCCACGCCTGGTATCTGCTTTGAACGTTCATGATCATTTCTCCGGCAGTGTTGTTTGCGACTTGTACCAGTCATACGTGCGTTGAATGCCCTGCTTCAATTCGGTTGTATATGTCCAGTGTAGGGAGGTCAGCAATGATACGTCCAGCAGCTTCCGCGGCGTGCCATCCGGTTTGGATGCATCGTATTCAATCTTGCCATGGAAACCTACCACATCCGCAATGATGCCCGCCAGCTCCGCGATGCTCACATCCTTGCCGGTGCCAATGTTCACATGGCTTTCGCCGCAATAGTGGTTCATCAGGTGCACAACAGCCTCCGCCAGGTCATCCACATACAAAAACTCGCGTAGCGGCGTGCCGCTACCCCAGACGGTCACATGATCGTCCCCGTTTGTCTTCGCCTCATGAAATTTACGAATAAGCGCAGGCAGCACATGGCTGTTCTGCGGGTGAAAGTTATCGTTGATACCATAGAGGTTGGTTGGCATGGCGGCAATAAAATCGCAGCCATGCTGTTTGCGGTAAAACCTGCACAGCGCCAGACCGGCGATTTTTGCAATGGCATAGCCTTCGTTGCTGGGTTCCAATGCACTGCTCAGCAGAAATTCCTCTTTGATCGGCTGTGGGCACAGCTTGGGGTAGATGCACGAAGAACCCAGAAACAGCAGCTTCTTCACCTTTGCGCGGTAGGCCGCTTCAATCACGTTTGCGGCAATCATCAGGTTATCATAACAGAAATCGGCCGGATACTGGCTGTTGGCATAAATACCGCCCACCTTGGCGGCGGACAGAAACACATAGTCCGGCTGCTCCCGCTCAAAGAAGGCGAACACTTCGGCTTGACAGGTCAGGTCCAACGCTTTGTGGTCACAGGTGAGCAGGTTTTGATACCCCTGCTTTTGCAGCTGCCGAACAATGGCGGAGCCCACCAGTCCGTTGTGCCCGGCAACATATACTTTCGCGTCTTTTGGCATGATACGCTGGTTCATCACGGCGACCCTCTTCTTGTCAATTTTTGACCCGCTGAAAGCGAATCACGGCGTGTCTGTTTGGGCCAATGTGCGCACATACGTCATATCATGCGCGACCATCAGCCTGACCAGCTCCGCAAACGGCGTTTTGCAAGGGTTCCAGCCAAGCGCCCGCTTCGCTTTAGCCGGGTCGCCCAGCAGGTTTACCACGTCGGTCGGGCGGTAGAACTGGGGCGATACCTCCACCAGCACCTTTCCGCTCTGCTGATCGACGCCCTTTTCGCATGGCCCTTCGCCCTCAAAGCGCAGCGTGATCCCCGCGTGATAAAACGCCAGCTGGCAGAACTCGCGCACCGTATGCTGCTCGCCGGTAGCGATCACAAAATCATCCGGCCGGTCATGCTGGAGGATCAGCCACATGCATTCCACGTAATCCTTCGCGTATCCCCAATCGCGCAGCGAATCCAGATTGCCAAGGGATAGCCTGTCCTGCAATCCGTGTGCGATCCGCGCAGCCGCAAGCGTGATTTTCCGCGTCACAAACGTTTCGCCGCGCCGCTCGCTTTCGTGGTTAAACAGGATGCCGTTGCTGGCAAACATGCCGTACGCCTCGCGGTATTCCTTGGTAATCCAGTACGCGTATAGCTTTGCGACCGCATAGGGGCTGTATGGGTGGAACGGCGTGGTTTCCCGCTGGGGCACTTCCTGCACCCTGCCGTACAGTTCGGATGTCGACGCCTGATAAATGCGGCAGGTCTGCGCCAGCCCGCACAGGCGAACGGCTTCCAGCACGCGCAGGGTGCCCAGCGCGTCCGCGTCCGCCGTGTATTCCGGCACGTCAAAGCTCACCTGCACATGGCTCTGCGCCGCGAGGTTGTACATCTCGTCCGGCTTAACAAGCCCCAGGATGCGCATGATGCTCATGGAATCCGTCATATCGCCGTAGTGCAGGTGCAGGCGCGGGTTGCCCTCCAGCGCGGCGATGCGTTCCTTGTAGTCCACCGAGCTGCGGCGCACAACGCCGTGCACCTGATAGCCCTTTTCCAGAAGAAGTTCCGCCAGGTAGGAGCCGTCCTGCCCCGTGATACCGGTGATCAGCGCGGTTTTGGCGACGTTTTGCATGGTTTGCCTTCCTCCTTACAGCAGTTGGGCGCGCGGCACCGCGCCCCAGTCAAATGTGATGCGGTTGATGTCCTGGTCGCCCACTTCCTCGCCCACATGGATTTCAATGTACTCAAACTCCTCCATGGCGCGCACGGCGTGCTTTTGCCCCCTTCGAATGGTGATGGCGCTACCTTCCTGCAGCATCATGGAGGCCCCCTCCAGTATCAGCTCCGCGCTGCCCCGCATCACCGTCCATATCTCATCGCGCTTATTATGGAAGTGATAGCTGGAGTTCATCCCCTTGAAGATGGTTATCTTCCGCGTTATCGTCGCCTTTTGATCCACGGTGGATATATCGATCGTCTTGATCGTTCCCCAGCGCCGCTCCTCATACATCGGCTGCAGGCTCACGTCCTGTATCATGTTTTTGATCGCGGCGCAATCCTCCTTATCCGCAATGAGGATGCCGTCATACGTCGCGACGGCCACCAGATTGCATACCCCCAGCGCCACCACGGGGATGTTCAGCTCGTTGATGATATGCGTGCGCTCGCACTGTGTGTCCATCATCACAAGCCCGGTTGTCTGGCTGTGCATTTCATCCGTGAGCGTATTCCAGGTGCCCAGGTCTTTCCACAGGCCGGTAAAGGGCACCACGGCAAGGTGGCGGGCTTTTTCCAGTACCTCATAATCAAAGCTGTTCTTGGGCAGACAGTCATAATGGCTGTACAGTACGTCATAGGCAGGCTCAAGGCCGTATGCGCAACAGCGTCGGAGCATCTCCCCGATTCTGAAGCAGAATACGCCGCAGTTCCACAGCGCGTTTTGCGCAAGCAGGCTTTGGGCGGTCGCTTCGTCCGGCTTTTCCTGAAACCGCGCAACCCCGTAACAATCAAAGCCCAACCCTTCGTGCACCGTGCCGTCGGGCACAATGTAGCCGTATTTGGTGCTTGCGTAGGTGGGCGTAGCGCCCATCAGCGCAATCTGCGTTTGCGCATTCGTATGAATCACGGTGTTCAGCTTTCCCAGCGTTTCAAAATAACGGCTCTCCGTGTAGGGGTCCACAGGCAGCACGCAGACGACGTCGTTTGGCGTCGCTTTCATTTCGCTTACCAGATAGGCGCAGGCGAGCATAATGGCGGGGAACGTATCCCGCCGGGTAGGCTCTACGGCGATGTGCACATTCCCCAGTTGGCTGCGAAGCATTTCCACCTGCCCTGCGCTGGCGCAGATCACCGTGTTTTGGGCCATACCGGCTGTGTCAAGTTGCCGCATCACACGCTGCACCATCGAACAGGCCTGGTCGCTGTTTTCATAGGTGAGCAGCTTGATATACTGCTTGCTGCGCAAATCGTTGGACAGGGGCCACAGGCGCTTTCCGCTGCCGCCGGAGAGCAGTACGGTATACATATCGCCACACTGCACAGCGTCAATGGGGCCATTGGCGTTTTGCCCGTCAGTTACCCTCATAGTCAGCCTCCTTTCCCATGTGCTGCAAACGCACGGGTTACCAATGTGCGAGCGGAGCCTTTTGTTACCGGCCTGAAGCCAACGTCAAGGCCGCGACAGCCCGCTTACGCCTTTACGCCGTGCGTATTGGCGAAATCCCGCACCGCATGACGCGGCTGCGCCGGCATGCGCCGCACAGTTTGATGGTCACAGATTGAGCGGGGCAACCGGCGCGGGCGCCTCCACCTCGCTCGCCGGTGCGGCGCGCAGTTTGTTTCGGTTCAGCAGTATCGTAACCAGCCGGAACAGAAAAACAGATACTTCCGTGATGCTTGTCAGCGCGCACAGCGTGAATACGTTCAGCGCAGCGGCAAAGTGCAGCACGGCAAGGCCGCAGAGCTGTATGCACATGCCAAACACGTTTGACATATTCGCGTACTTTGATAAGCCCATGGGCGACAGCACGGGAAACGCAATGATATAGGACGGCAGAATCACCCACGCGATGGGAAGCAAAAGCCTGAGCATCGTGCCCGCCGCGGCATACTCGCCGCCAAACAGCAGCACACACAGGGGCTCGGCATAGATTGCGATCAAAACCACCGCGACCGTGATTGGCGGCATGGCGACGATCAGCAGCTTTTTGATCAGCTTGAAATCCCTGTGCCGGATCATATAGGGATACAGGCTGTCCGCAATGGGCGAGGAGCCGGTTTTGGCAAGCGAAATCACCTTGTCGCTGGACGTATAGTAGCCAAGCACCGGCGAAGCTCCGTAGAGTTTGCCAAGGATCAGCACATTCAATGCTTGATAAAAGGTCGCTGTAATACGGGAGATGAAGAAAGGA
>Ga0351944_1084_pt1 | contig 10847 bp, 10 predicted proteins | sample BONcelT113001F13_FD_205820 | JGI IMG/M metagenome (GOLD analysis project Ga0351944, IMG submission 205820) | Enriched cells from coal bed in the Powder River Basin, Montana, United States - BONCAT cells T11 rep3 HSBNCT.T11.300.1.F13 ... | reverse complement strand
CATGCGTTCCTCGGTAAAGGCACGATATCCGTCACCGATATGAAGGTCAGCACCGTCAGCATCAACGCCGTGCCAGACGAAGCCACGATCTACATTGACCGGCGCGTTACCTTTGGCGACACGCGCGAGAGCGCCTTAGCCGAGGTGCAGGCGATTGTTGACCGCGCCAGCGCCGGCGACGTGACGCTGGAGATGCTGACATACGCGGAACCAAGCTATACCGGCTTTGTGATGAAGTGGGACAAGTTCTACCCGGCGTGGGCGTATGAGGAATCGCACCCATTGGTGCAAGCCGCGCTGAACACCACCGAAGCAGTATATAGCGCGCGCGCGCAGACCGGTAAATGGAACTTCAGCACCAATGGCACGTATTGGGCGGGCAAAGCAAGCATACCGTGCATCGGCTTCGGTCCGGGTGATGAGAACCACGCGCACACCGTGCTGGATCAGGTGAAGCTTGATGATGTGGTGCGGGCGACCAGTTTCTATGCCGGGTTGTGCGGGGGCATTGGAGACACGGATTAGCGTATGTGTTAGCGTTCCCTGACTGAAAAGGGTGGCGTTCACTTTTGGATATACATTGACCAGCAATCGGTGTGCCTTTCTTCAGATTCGCGGGCAAAGCAGGTTAGTGCCGGCGATAGTGGATGGATTGACAGCTTGTGGCATTGATGCTGATATCCTGACCACTCCAATTCAACATAGCCTACGTCACTACAGGTTTGCGCTTTTGTACGGTCCGATGCAGCCTATGACACAGGTTATTGCTAATATAAAGCGACTCGATGGTGTTCCACCAGTCGTAGTTTGGTTCACAGAACAGTTGCCATCAAGGCATGTGTATCCCCTGTTAACTCGACAACTCTCGCTGCTTCGCCATCACCTCGGGTATTATCTTGCGCGTGCGATTCCCTATTATCATGAAAATCGCTTGCAGGGATTACTACATGCCAACCGGCTGCGCGTTCTTGGCGAAATACTCGAGTTACATCGCATCGGTGTGCTTACAAAAGTAGCTGTCTTTACGGAGTCACATCGCCTCTATCTTGAACAACTTGGTTTACCTGCCATCACCGTTCCGATGGGTTACCATAAGTCTTTTGGACAACCGCTACACCTGAAACGCGATATTGATGTAGTTTTCCTGGGTACTCTAGTCGATATCAGGCGTCGGTCGATCTTTGCTGGATTAGTGAAATCCTTATCGGATCGCAATATACGATTTGAGATACGCGATGGTTCAGCCCAGCGAGGTTATTGTTTCGATGCTGAACGCACGATCCTGTTGAACCGATCGAAAATGATGCTAAATGTCATGAGGCAACCGTGGGATGATCCGATTTACCGTATGCTGCTTGCAGCTCCCAATGGTGCTATGTTGGTTTCGGAATCTGTAGATGCAGCAAAACTCGGTCCGTTTCGCGTTGGGGAGCATCTTGCAATGGCGCCCGTCGAAGACTTGGCAGACCTGATTCAGTATCATCTCGAGAACGACACTACGCGCGAGAAGATAGCCCAAAACGCTTTTGAATTTGTAACCACGCAACTTACTATCGAGGCTGTTTGTAAACAACTGGTTGACGCATTAGACAGATAACCATTCAATATACTCGAATTAGGTCTGCATCCAGTTGTTGCATGCTTTGGTACAAGATATGTGGGTAATGTGCAAGTAGAACGGTTGTGTGGTGGTACAAGAACTCCGCATAGTTAAGCGATATTTCTAGCGCGATAAGATCTCAATGGCATGTTGATCTAGCTTACTGCGTGCACGGATCTGCGTATTTCAATCTGTCACGGCACCTATGTCCGCTTAAGAATTTTCTGCTTGTAGTCCGTCACAAAGGCGTTGAGCTTGTCGAGCAGTTCGGACCACTCTTCGCTCTCCAGCGCTTTGTCCAGCGTCTCGCGGTCGGGCGCTTCGCCTACGGTGATGATCTGCGGTCCTTCGCCATACACGGTGTACCACGCCTCGGTGGGGCGCAAACCCAGCTTCATCACGCGCGGGGCGAACTCCTGCACCATGAACTCAAAGTACGCCGGCTCTTCGTCCGACTTGATATTCCAGCTCATCACCAGCTTGACCATTACATCACCTGCATTGCTACTTGCATCGTTCCGCCAGCGCCCGCACCTGCTGCAGGAATAGCGGTTCGCTATTGCTGAACGTGTAGATTTTCTCAATCGTCTGCGCGCCGGCGCTGAAATCGCCGCTGACGCATTGCGCCTGTGCCAATGCCCAGTAGGCATACGGATTTGGCGCACTCTGGCTCAGGTCAACGCCCTTCTGCGCGTATTCCAACGCCTTCTGCGCATCGCCCTTGAATAGATAGACGTTCGCCAGACCGATGAATGCAGCGCTCATCTGCGGGTCGCTGCGGGTAGCGGCTTCAAACGCCGCCTGCGCCTGGTCGAGCGCTTCGGGGTGCTCCTCCGGATTGCGTTGCAGGAGGATGGTGCCCAGCACGTATTGCGAGGTGGGGTCATTGGGCTTGATCGCCAACGCTTGTTCCACGCGCTTTTGTGCCTCATCGAATTGACCATTCTGGTAATACACCGTCGCCAGGTTGGTGAGTGCCGCGTCGTTCTGCGGGTCGAGCGCAATTGCTTTCAAATAAGCGTCCACCGCCTTTGCAAGCGTTGCCTGGCGCTGTTGGATATCCGCTTGTGTGGGCGCCATCTGGTTGTATGCGTTGCCCAGCACGTAATGTGCCACCGAGTTGTCTGGGCTGGCGGCGATTGCTTCTTGCGCCTGCTTGATCGCCTCGTCGAAGTTGCCAGCTTCAATCGCTTTACGCGCGGCGTCCAGTGACGCCTGCGCTGCCGGGCTATCCGTCGCGCGCGCAGCCGTCGCCGCGGGCTGCGTGCTGATTGGGGTTGGTGCTGCGCACCCCGCCGCAATCATCATTGCAGCGGATAGAACGGCTAGCAAACGCCAACTGCGGGTGCCCAGTACTGAACGGCTCATCACTTAACCTCAAGCAGGATCACCTGCGTGTCTTCGGGCAGGCTGCTGTGGGTGACCTTCAACGAATCCTGCGTCTTAGCTTCGCTCAAGCCCATCTCCTTGAGGAACTTGCTCACGGGATCCAGCTTGCGCGTATCGCTGCCGGTTTTGTAGTTCATCGGCACCACGATACTCGGTTCGATCAGGCTGATCACTTCGCTGGCTTGCGCGGAACTTAACCCATCACCGCCGCCCACCGATATCAACAGCACATCCACCGTTTCCAGCGCGTCAATCTGCGACTGGGTGGGCACGAAGTTGATACCGCCGAAGTGCGCCACCGTCACGCCGTCGAAGTTGAAGGCATACACAGTACCGCGTTGGGTGTCTGCGCTCTTTTTGTTGCCGGTTTTCATGGTGACGCCGGTGATGAACACGCCGCCCATCTCGTACTCGCCGGGTCCGCGCACAATGCGTACATCACCGCGCTGCGCGCCCACCACAGCCGCTATGTTGTTGTGACCGGGGTCGTCGCGGCTGATCGTGACCACATCCGCGCGCAGCTTGGGCGGCTCTTGTCCCGTGCTGGCGTCAAAGGGATCGGTAACGACGGTTAATGTTGCCCGCTCGGTCATGCGGAAGCAGTATTGTCCATGCCAGGTGATTTCCATATCTGCATTCTAGCTTAGTGGATTCAGGGGGCAAGCGGTGTTGCTGCTGCGCAAGTATAGTAGGACAAACCGAACATTGAGTCATCGCGGTAAAGGTATGCGCGCTGGCATACCAACTATGGAGGAGCATTACATACCATGACGCGTCCTTACGTGCGGACCTCGGCTCACAATCAGATTGCTGCGCTGCGCCGCCATTTGGCGGAGCATCTGCCGCGCTTTACTGCCTCACCGGGCGTGGTAGGTCTGACCTTAAATGGCGGAATGTCACGCGGTTATGCGGATGAATACTCAGAAGTTGACATTACTTTCTTCCTGGAATCGCAGACCTATCAAGCATGGCAGAGCTCCGGCAGTCCCATCGCCGCGGGCATCATCATGCTTGATGGTCAGCTGTACGATGTTAAATTCGCCGACTATGCCGTAGAGAGCGCGCGCGAATGGGACATGGTGATGTTGTGGGATGCCTCGTATGCTGAAGTTCTATACGATCCCAAGGGTTTGCTGTCCAAAATGCTCGCCGTCAAACTGGAGACTACTCCCGACATCGGCGCGGTTGAGGGATTATTGATGAGTTGCTGGTGGCACTACGAACTCGCCGGCACAATCTGGATTCATCGCGGAGACGTGCCGCAAGGGCACCATATGTTCAATCAGGCTGTCGTAGCGCTGCTGCAGGCACTCTTCATCGCCAACCGCGAATATGTTCCGCATGAGAAGTGGCTGTTCCATATGAGTCGCAGTCTGGCATGGAAACCAGCAGACTGGGAGAACCGCTTGCGCGCAGCGATGAGCACGGGCGATATGACAGAATCCAGCTTGCGAGATCGCCAGCGTGAAATAAGGGCACTCTGGGATGAGGTTGACCGCTACATGATTACTACGTATCATCCGCATTTGCCGGTGCGCCTGATGCAAAAAAAGGCTTACGAGGGATTGAAGCAGTTAGTTGAGGCGGGCAGTATGCGCCTTGCCGAATGGCGCACACTCACCGGAAGCGACTTCCATAATGCCGATCCCTGTTATCCAGTCATCAGGCTCGATGACGACCGGATCATCGTAGACCGTGACGTACTACGCATACAACCGCATGACATGTACGTATGGCACTATGAGGTACTGCAAGCGGTGCGCGCCCAGTACTACTCTGACCGCCAGGATGCTATGCAATGAACGACGCAGATGGCAAGACAATCGCGCCCCCCGCGATTACAGTGATGAGTTTCAATATCCGTAATGGCTCGGCAGACGATGGCGAGAACCACTGGGATAACCGCAAGGTGTTCGCGGTCGCCAGGATACGCGCTTGCGCGCCTGACCTGCTTGGATTACAAGAATGCCGCGACGACGCGCAAGCAGCGTATATCAAAGATAATCTGCCGGAGTATCACTTTCACGGCACGCGCCGCGAGGGCGGAGATCAGACGGCGCTGGAGATGGCGCCCGCGTTATTCCGCGCAGGCGTTTTTCAGGTTGAGGAGCGTGGACATTTCTGGTTGAGCGAGACGCCTGCTGTGGTTGGCAGCAAGAATTGGGGTGCCGCATTTGCTCGCACGGTGAGTTGGGCGCGGTTGCTGCATCAGCCAACAGGTCGCGTGGTCACATTTGCCAACACGCACTTTGACTATCGTCCTGTGGCAGTAAGCGCGTCTGCGCGCGTATTGCAGCGGTGGCTGAATGAAGTGCCACGCGAAGGTGCGGTGATCGTGACTGGTGACTTCAACGCGGATAAGGATTCGTCAGCCTATCAACTATTGACGGAAGGCAGCCAACTGCGTGATGCCTATCGCGAGGTGCATGGTGGATCGGCAGACGAGTCGTCCTTCCACGACTATGGCAGATCAACAGACCCTGCGCCGATTGATTGGATTTTGGTGTCGCGCCATTTCGCGGTGGCGGATGCACAGATTGACCGGACGCGTAACGGCGCGCTTTTCCCATCTGATCACTTTCCAGTGACGGCTGTGCTGCGCTGGATGTAACACACTTTCGCGAGTAAGTACCAGCTAAAGCTTCGGTCCTCCGCCGTCACAAGTGCATCAGCAGGTGGTTACCAGCTAAAGCTTCGGACCTCCGTGCTCCCTTTCTCCCCTTCTCCCTTTCGCCCCTTCCATCTTCTCCGCTTCTCTCTTTCTCCCCCGCTCCCAATCACTCCCGCTCATCCGACAGCCCATGCACCAGCTGCTCGATGGCATGTTGTACGCGCTTGAGGGGTGGGCGAGGGGCGTAGTGATCGGTGTAGTCCGCGGCGGCGTCTTCTGCTGTGATGTCGCGACCGCTCTCCTCGCGCAGGAAATGTTGGTGGTCAATCACCCATAAATACAGGTCGGCTTCGGTGCGTCCGGGGAACTCTTGCAGCACTTCTTCCTCGCGCACGGCGGTGATAACCGGCATATATACGTTGTCGTACCAGTCGGTTACCGCCTCGTCTTCGCTGACATCGCGCTTCAGGTTCAATCCCATGAAGTAGCGGTGCACGGCGATGTGCTCGATCAGCCGCGCATAGCCGCCGCCAATGGAAAAGCGGATGTTCTGCGCGGGGCGCAAGGTATCCAGTTGCGTGCGCTCCAGAAACTCCGCGTACTCGCCCAAGATGTGTAGTGTGTCTGCTTCGATATCGTCCGCGGTGGGCGCAACGCGAGTAATAGCTTCGGTGACCTCAGCATCAATGAACAGACCACCGTGCTCGCGTGCCACGGAGACGCGGTGATTGCCGTCCAGCACGAAGTATACATCGCCCACTTTATAAAGATGCACCGGGGGCAGGCTGACATCCGAGTAGAAGGCTCGGTTGATACTGCGCCAGCGCTGCCCCAGCGACTTGCGGCGCGGCAGAAAAGCGTCATCAAAGTCCAGATAGCGCCCCACGCTGCCTACGATCTTATCAATGGGCACTGTCTGCATGCCGCGCGCCACCATGCCACGCAGCTTGAGCTTGTCCTTCACTTCATCCCACGCCATCAATTCCGTATCGCGACCGGAGATGAATCCCAGCATGCGGCGGAAGAATGCGCGCGCATGGGCGTTGGTGAATTCTAATTGATCAATGGCTTGAGGCTCATTTATGTTTAACATTGCGGGAATACTATAGCAGGAGAGGATTAACGCTTGATTAATCTGATCAAATGGGGGCAGTTCGTTTTAGTAAACTGGTTGACAAGCCATATAGGCGATGATATCGTACTGGGTGTGCAAAGCTTCTACAGGGACAGTCTGGCTGATTGTTCAGGTAGATCACAATGATCACTGACGCAAAACGGGTTGATGCAATCAATTCTGAGGAGGTGGAAGTAACGCACTAAGTAACCATTCGCACAAACCAGCACTTCGGTGCACACCGCAGTTTCCATCAAACACACCTTTGTGACGTTTTCCCTGGGAAAGCATCTAAACAAGTAAGACAGAAGATAGGATAGGAGAAAAGAGGAAATGAATCGCAAGATAACGTTAGGTTCTCTCGCCATTGCGGCAAGCATCGTGCTAGCTGCCTGTGGCACACCGGCTGCGACCACCGCGCCAAAGACCGAGGCGACAGCCGCGCCGAAGACCGAGGCAACCGCCGTGCCTGCCAAGCCCGCTGAGATTACATTCTGGCATGCGTACGGCACCGGCAGTCAGGAAGAAGTAGCCATGACCAAGCTGGTCGAGCAAGCTGCCAAAGACCTGCCCGAACTGAAGATTAACGTGCTGCAGATTCCGTTCAACGACATCTTCAACAAATACCGCACCGACGTGGCTGCGGGCAGCGGTCCGGACATGTTCATCGCCCCCAATGACTCGTTGGGCGACGACGCGCGCGCGGGACTGATCGCCGACATCACCGATATGGTGAGTGGCAAACTGGGCGACTACACCGACATCGCAGTGGGCGGTATGACCGTGAATGGCAAGGTGTACGGCGTGCCCGAGACAATCAAGGGTGTGGCGATGTTCTATAACAAGGACCTGGTGAAGGTTCCGCCCAAGACCACCGATGAATTGCTGGCTGCCATCAAGAGCGGCGTCAACGGTGGCATGAGCTTTGGTTGCTACCACAACTGGGGTTTCTTCAATGGCTACGGCGGCAAGGTCTTCGATGATAAGTTCCAGTTCCAGACCGGTCAGGGCACCGGCATCGCGGATGCCATGACCTTCCTGAAGGCATCGTTTGACGCGCTGAAAGCCAACAACATGTTGTTCAAGAGCGACCAGGATGCCACACCTCCGTTCAAAGAGGGTAAGCTGGGCTTCATCCTGAACGGTAACTGGAATCTGGCGGATTACCAGACGGCGCTGGGCGACAAACTGGGCGTAGCCCCCATGCCGGCTGGTCCCAAGGGTCCCGCTTCTCCATTGGTGGGCGTGGATGGTTTCTACATCAACCCTAACAGCACGAACAAGGAAGCCGCCATCAAACTGGCGCTGTACCTGACCAATGCCGCATCGCAGAAAGTCATGATGGACGGTGCCGGTCACGTGCCTGTTCGCAAGGACGTGCAGATCAGCAATGAGCTGGTGAAGGCGTTCTACGACGCGCTGGGCGCTGGCACCATTCGTCCGCAGGATGCGCAGATGGGCAAGTACTGGTCCAACTTCTGCGGCACCGACGATGTGTACGAGAAGGGCATTGCTCCCGCCGAGTGGGTAGCGAAGGGCACCGAAGGCGCTAAGAAGTAGAGTTCGGTTCGCACAATCTGGCAGGTCGCAAGACCTGCCAGATTTTTATGTAGATGTCGTCATCTATGCAATGGCATAAACGCAGCACAATCAACGCGGCTTTGTTTACGCCAACTAGCGCTGGTAAGCGCGACTCCTCCGACGCCATCTGCAGTTTCGGGGCAAACACCTATTGACAAATAGGCTGCGCAGCCCACAATGGATAGTATCTCAGCCAGAAAGGAGCACCGACTATGGCAGCATTGAATGTCCCTTTGATAGGCAGGTCAGGCAAGAAGAAGAAGCGAGATGCCAGTGAACAGAACAATCTCGCGTATTTCTACCTTATCCCGGCATTCTTTATCCTGATCATCATCGTCTTCTATCCCCTTATCTATCAGCTCATCATCTCGTTCACCGATTTCCAGACGAAGGACCTGCGTTTAGGCTTGGAGTCTCCGACGCTGAACTTCATTGGTCTGCAGAACTACATAGATATCTTCACGGGGGGTTTGCCCGTGCAGGACTTCCAGTTCTTCAGGGTGCTGGTTTTTAATCTGTGGTGGGCAATCTCCAACGTGGCGCTGCATGTGCCTGCTGGTGTCATCATCGCCGTGCTGTTGAACACCCAGGGCTTGTGGTTCAAGAAAATATACCGCGCAATTTACATTCTGCCGGTTGTGGTGCCAGCGCTGGCAGTTGCAACCGTGTGGCGCAACATCTTCGATGACAACTATGGCGCGTTGAATCAGGCACTCAATTCCATATTGGCGCTGGTTGGTATCACCGATCCGGTGCGTATCCGCTGGCTGAACGACGCCATCCCTCCGTTACAGTGGTTCCTGCCAGGCGTACCTCTGCCGCTGGCTTACTACGCCATGATGATCGCCAACTTCTGGTTGGGCTGGCCCTTTATGTGCGTGGTGGCTACAGGCGCATTGCAGAGCATCCCCGCTGATTTGTATGAGGCGTCATCCATTGACGGCGCATCGGGGAGGCGGCAGTTCTGGCATATAACAGTGCCCATGCTCAAACCTGCGATGATCCCCGCAGCGATTCTTGGTTTCACCACCACCTTCAACCTGTTCAGCTTTGTGTACTTCCTCACAGGCGGCGGACCGGCGCGCTCCACCGAAATCCTGGTGACTTTTGCGTACGACCTGGTTCGTAACCTGCGACTATATGGCGCAGCGGCGGCATTCTCAGTGATTGTATTTGTGGTGTCTATCACCCTCTTCCTGATTACCAACCGCATCACGCGCGCAACGGAGTCCTACGATGTCTAGTATCACAAAAGCAAACAAGCCGGTGAACATTTTTACGCGCATCCTGAACATCAACACGTCTGGCGAGAAAGGCGGGCGGCGCCTGACTCTGGGCAATCAACTGGTGTTGCAACTGATATCGCTGGCAATTGCCGTGTCGGTGCTGTTTCCCATCATGTACATTGTCACGCTGGCGTTCAGCTCCAGCCCGAGCCGACCATCACAATTGCAGTTGCTGCCCACGGAATTCTCACTGGTCGCATTCCAACAGGTGTTGGATAAACCGACTGCCAACCCGGTGACCTTTCTGGAGTTGCTGCGCAATAGCCTTGCCCTGTCGCTGGGTGTGGCGATGTTCGCGGTGGTGATTGCCGTTACGGCGGCGTATGCCTTTGCGCGCTTCAAATTCAAGGGGCGCCAATTCCTGATGGTGTCTGTGTTGTTCGTCATTCTGATGCCCGGCGTCGGTCTGGCGACGCCGCTGTTTCTGTTGATGAATGGAATTCGTGTATCTGACGAAGCGGGCAAGGTTATCTTTAACCTGCGCGACTCTCTGCTGGGCGTGGGCATCGCCATCTCGGCAGGCGCGCTGCCATTTGCCATCTGGAATCTGAAAGGATATATGGATACCATCCCCAAGGAGTTGGAAGAAGCCGCCCGCATTGACGGAGCAACGATTAACCAGACGTTCGTTCGCATCATGCTGCCTTTGGCGATGCCAGCCTTGGCGGTGACGTTCTTCCTCAGCTTCATGGGCAACTGGCAGGAGTTCGTGCTGTCGTGGCTGTTCCTGAACAAGCCGCAGGACTACACGCTGGCGATGACCTTATATAACATGACCGGGCAGTATGCTACGCAAGTACCGTGGAATCGCTTTGCGGCGATGGTCATCATCATTGCGCTGCCTGTGGCGCTGGTTTACATGGTCTTGCAGAAGCAGATCGTGGGCGGTCTCACACTGGGTGGCGTGAAAGGATAGGCGCGCAACCGTACGATTATTCTGAAGTGTGCCTGCATGACGAGTGGCGCCATTATGCAGGCGCCACTTGGTTTTTATTGTATGGGCGAAGCATCGCATGTGGCTTCGACACCTTCGGCAGCCACCGACCGCTGCCTGCCGTAGTTGTCGAAGGAAGCGATTGCTTCGCCCACACCATGCGTATTCTTTTTGCACGCTATATATGAAGCATTTCCTGTCTCTCATCAGTCTGGTGTTGATCCTCACAGCGTGCAGCGGCGCGCCGGCAGCTACGTCTATGCCATCCAGCACGCCTGAGCCCTCGGCTACACCTGCCCCCACGGCTACGCCCGCGCCCACACCGATTGGGT
>Ga0351944_1083_pt1 | contig 10905 bp, 12 predicted proteins | sample BONcelT113001F13_FD_205820 | JGI IMG/M metagenome (GOLD analysis project Ga0351944, IMG submission 205820) | Enriched cells from coal bed in the Powder River Basin, Montana, United States - BONCAT cells T11 rep3 HSBNCT.T11.300.1.F13 ... | reverse complement strand
TTGCACTGGCATAACCTGAGGAGCGATGCTTGGGTCGTCCTCGACGAGGGCGTTCGCGTGCAAATCGGTGAGGAGTTCCACGACGCCAAAGTGGGCGAGGAGTTCTTCATACCATCGGGCACAGTTCACCGGTTGATGTCCGTTAGCGACCAACCCGCACGCGTGCTCGAAATCGCTTTTGGCTATAATAACGAGGACGATAACCATCGCATAGCCGATGATTATGGGCGCGAATTAGAGATATAAATTCCATATGTATGCATAAGCCATAGATGATTTAAAGCCCCGTATACCGGATTTTGTGCCGAGGAAGCATTAAATCGGCTAGTGTTAGACGGGTTTATCTATAGTTTGTAACTCATTGACCGGATCGTTAAAATAAAAACGATTGCGGTTTTGCTTGTAAAAGGCCTCCTTTTAAAATATCATTTAAAGTAAGTAACAGGTCGAGTTCGTATATTCGCGTTTTTGAACTGTTGACAAAATAGATTGCCCCACAGAAATGGTTGTTTTGTAGATTTGAGAGGGACAAGATGAGAATGTCAACCAAGGGGCGTTACGGCGCCCGTGCAATGTTGGATATCGCCTTATACGGCGATAAAGGCCCAGTTTCGTTAAAGGACTTGGCGCATCGACAGGAACTCTCCGTTAAGTATCTGGAGCAGCTTATCCAACCGCTAAAAGCGGCGGGCTTAATAAGGAGCGTGCGCGGTGCGGGCGGGGGATACATGCTGGCCAAGGAACCTTGCGATATCAACCTTCTCCAGATAATCCAGGCGCTCGAAAAACTGATTCCATCCGATTGCCTTGAAAACTCAAAGGTATGCTCGCGCGTAAGCAAGTGCGCAACGCATGATGTCTGGAAAGAGATACAAAGCTCCACCAATCATATCCTATCCTCATTGACGTTGCAGGATATGATGGAGCGCCAACAGCAAAAACTCGCCTAGCCCTTCCTTGCGCAGCCGGTTTTACCGAGCGCGATTTTTCAAATGCGGGCGCCGTCTGTATTGTCGTTCCGATTAATCAAAAATCCCCATCCTTTCGCATAAAATCCATCCTGAGTGAAACATACTTAAAAGAGCTGTCTTGCCGCCTAAATGTGCGTGCTCTGGATTCTCCGGCACAGCTCTTGTATGCTAGATAAGTGCAATATGATGTAGCATAATTCGTACAGACGCTCCCTCCACGGGACAGCTGCTAGGCGTGATTTGCCTGATGAATCGGGCGACGGTGACATCGCCGGCACATTTTGATAGCCTGTTTGATTATGCGACATTCAAATGTATTCATTGAATTAGATGAGGAAGTAAGACCTGGAGGTTTCATGGACGATAAAGTAAGGGTGCGATTTGCACCGAGCCCGACCGGCTATCTGCATATCGGCGGGGCGCGAACGGCGTTGTTCAACTGGCTCTACGCCCGGCATCACGGCGGTGTTTTCATCTTAAGAATCGAGGATACCGACCGCGAGCGCTCTACGGACGAAGCGATAGATGCCATCATCAACGGCATGAGCTGGCTCGGGCTTACTTGGGATGAGGGTCCGTACCGGCAGATGGACCGGCTCGATCGCTATCACCGGGAAGCAGACCGGCTTCTTGCGGAGGGTAAAGCGTATACGTGCTACTGCACGCCGGATGAGCTCGACGAGATGAGAAAAGCGGCGCTCGCCAGGAAAGAAGCGCCGAAATATAACCGGCGCTGTCTCACGCTCACCGAGAGCGAGCGTCAAGCGTGCGAGGCGCAAGGCTTAAAGCCGGTCATCCGGTTTCGATGTCCCGATGAGGGCTCTACTATCATACGCGACCATGTCAAAGGCGAGGTCGTCTTCGAGAATCAAAATCTCGATGATTTCATCATGGTTCGCGCCGACGGTATCCCGACTTATAATTTCGCGGTCGTCATCGACGATTACGATATGAGCATCACTCATGTTATACGGGGGGACGATCACCTTTCGAACACCCCGCGTCAAGTCGTCTTATACCAGGCACTGGGCTATAAAGTCCCCGAGTTTGCGCATCTGCCGATGATACTGGGACCCGATAAGACGCGCCTCAGCAAGCGCCATGGCGCCACCGCGGTCGAGGCCTACCGTGATGAGGGGTACCTTCCACAGGCGCTAATCAACTATCTCGCGCTTCTCGGCTGGGGGTTTGAAGACCAGACCGTCTTCTCGCTGGATGAGCTTATCGAGAAGTTTGGTCTAGAGGCGGTCGGCAAATCTCCCGCCGTCTTCGACCCGGCCAAGCTCGAGTGGATGAATGGCGTCTACATCCGCGAGCTCACACTCAAGGAGCTTGCCGAGCATCAAAAGCGCTTTATGCGGGCGGCGGGTCTACCCATCGAAATGTATGAAGATGCCTGGTACCTGCGGTTGGCCGAAATAACGCAAGAGCGCTTGACCAAACTCGCCGACATCGTGGGCTTAAGCGATTTTTTCTTCCGCCGGGTGCCGCTCGATCCCGCAGCCGTCGAGAAGGTTCTGAAAAAAGAGGGCACAAAAGAAGTCCTCGAGAAGGCGATAGAGGTGCTCTCGGTATCCTTTCCATTCGAATCGCACGAGATAGAGGCGCGGCTTCGCGCGCTGGCCGAAGAGACCGGCATCAAGGCAAAGTTTGTCTTCCAGCCGCTTCGTGTGGCGGTTAGCGGACGCACGGTAAGCCCACCGCTCTTTGAGACGATGGAACTTCTCGGGAGAGATACCACCATCGAGCGTCTCGGCGAGGCCGTCAATCTCCTCGAACAGCAGGATGGCTAGGTTTTCGCGGGAGGTTCTTGGGTTGAACACCACGTAAATTCGTGATATCATGTTCCGTGTCGATTCGTAGGAATCAATTGAAAAGTGAAGAGTGGGGGATCGTCTAACGGTAGGACAACGGACTCTGGCTCCGTATGTGAGGGTTCGAATCCTTCTCCCCCAGCCAATTTACGACCCTCAAAAAATGCCTTTGACAAGGCATTTTGCGGATGCCAAAAGCTTGTACCCTGGAAGGATTCTAACCCTTTCTATCTAGTTTTCTTAAATGTTGGCACTTTTTACCATGAAGATATGGTCAACTTCCACTGAAAATTTGCCTCGCTATGTGATAAAATGCTAGATATATAGTAATGATATATTTTCAATATATCTGAGGTGAAATATGGAAATTGGACCAAGGATAAGCGTTGATAAGGACGTAAGGTTTGGCAAGCCAGTCATTACCGGAACTAGAGTTCCGGTTGATCTTGTGCTCGGCAAATTAGCTAGCGGTATGCAGTATGAGGAAGTTATGGCCGAGTACGATATTGAGCGCGAAGACATTCTAGCCGTTCTTGCCTATGCAGCTAAAACATTATCGGACGAAGAAATCAGAGCCGTAGGTTAACATGCCGAAATTCGTAATCGATGAAGATATGCCGCGATCGACGGCCAAGCATCTTGACGAGTTGGGTTATGATGCAAAGGACGTTCGGGACGTTGGGCTCCGGGGAGCAAAAGACGACGCAGTTTTTGCTTTTGCCCAAAGCAATGAGGCGGTATTAATTACGGGGGATTTAGGATTTGGCAACATCCTGCGATTTCCTATCGGAAGTCATTGCGGAATCGTCATTGCTCATTTTCCAAATGAAGTTAGCACACATGAAATCAACCGTGAGCTGGAGATCAGATTGTCTGAGATAGAGGAAAGCAGCCTTAATGGCTCTTTAATTATCTTAGAGCCAGGCAAAGTGCGCATTAGAAAAAAATGATTTAAAGGCCCAGCTTACCCACCTATTCAATCAGCTTCTCTAACAACCCGTAGTTTGAATAGCGTCCATGGAGGACAGCAAAATATTGACCCCTAAATTATGGCTTTGACAAGCCATTTTATTTTTGCCTAAAACGTGAACCCCGGAAGGATTCGAACTTCCTAAACAATTCTTAGATATGGGCTGAGAGGGATTTTGTCTTCTTTGATGATTTATCCATGCCGAGGTATCTGCTAATATATTTTTATAAGCACTAACTCTACTGTTATGGGTTTGGAAATCAACTTCGCAGGAGTAATCGTTGCTTGATAAGATCAAGGAATTTACTAGCAGTAGAAAAATCAAATGGAAGAAACACGCACTCAAGAGACTATTTGAGCGTAACTTAAGCCGCAGTCAAATTTTTGAAGCACTCTTAAATTGTGAGATAATAGAACATCATGAATTGCAGCGACCGCTCCCATCCGTTTTAGTTCTAGGTTATTATGGACAGGAGCCTCTGCATATAATGCTAGCAATTGCCGACACAGACGAGATCTTGTGGATTATTACGGTTTATAAGCCATCTCCAGAAGAATGGCTAGATGACTATAAAACTAGGAGGCAGAAATGAAATGCCCAATCTGTGGTGGTGTGGCAAAACGAGGCATCACCAATTTACCAATTGAATTAGAAACCGGGCTTTTATATGTAAAGCATGTTCCCGCAGATATCTGCGAGCAATGCGATGAGGTCTTCATTCCTGATGACGTTGCGGCTAAGTTAGAAGAGATCGTTGCAATGGCTAAGAAGCAAAAAGTTGAAATTGAGGTAGTCGACTTTCAGGGTGCTGCTTAATATCAAAATTCAACCCGCGGCTTCTTAAGCTAGTTTGTTGTATTATTGCAGTTCAGAAACATACTTCACCAGCTTCTCCAGTAACTCAATGTTTGAATAGCGTCCACTTAGGGCAGCAACGAGAAGCCCTGCCCTAGGTAGCAGGGCTTCAAACCTGTTTTCTTGCACTTCCTATGCTGCCTTCTTCCGCTCGATAACATCTGGTCGTACGTCCGGCTCTGATTGAAGGCCTTCCACGTACTTGTTATACAAGCTACCGGCGCTTATGGAATTGATTAGTTTCTCAATCTTCGCATCGTCATAGCCCATCTGCTTCAACATAGCAGTATCGAAATTAATTCAGTAGGAGCACTGGTTGGTCACATCTACGGCCAAATTGATGAGATAGTAGGTTTCCTTACCTGAATGACATGCATAAGAGCTACTATGTTCCAGTATTAGACTTGATGCTAGAACTCTCTCTCAATGAAATACGAACGAGCTTGCTCGAACTCGGCGAATACTAAAAAGCGGTATCTTTGTTTCAGTTTGTTGCAGATATCTTGAGGTTCGGCAGGGGGGCAGATCAACACAATAGCTCCATCTAATCTCGATACTTCATTTTGCGCCCATTCAAGGAATTCATACGCACTTTGGTCAAGCGCTGTGAGATTATCAAACGTAAAAATAAGCTTATATCGTTTATTTCGGATTAGGGCATGCACCATCTCTTTCAAGAGTATAATATTTAGGGGACCATAGGTTCCTCTGAAATGAACAGTTGAAATACTTTTTTGCTCGGTGATTTCAACGGAAAATCTACTTTCAGCTTCCATGGTTGATCCCTATTTTCTCATCGTAGATGTAGCTGGCAACTAAAGGCTTTTATACATCCCTTAATTTCCCTTTAAAGTATTTACTAATCATATTATTCAATTACCGAGCCAAGCTCTCGCTTAATAAAAGTTCTTGGGTTTTCAAGTTTTTAAGAGGTGGGGGGCGAGTGAGATAAAGATTGGGGATATTATGGATAAGGCTAGCGCAACCACACACTATGCCGCAACCATAACAACCGGTTTTATATCTGCCGCAGTCTTGTTCAACGCCTCCGCAAAATCTGTTAGAGAGACACGTTTAGTTATCATCTCATGGGTTACGTCTGGCCACTTGTTCTCTATCTCTGCCATGTGCTCGATCGCCATTTGAAAGTGGTCCCGGTTTGAACTTACCGTTCCGAATACGGCGGCATTTCCCATAACCAGTCGCCGTTCTACGCAATCGCCACAGACCTCTTCAGCCTCATGCCTGGTAGTTATGCTTAAGAGGCAGACTATCCCATCGTTTCTAATAATCTGCATCGCTTCAAAAGCATTCTTGCTGTATCCGGTCGCCTCGATAATCATATCGGGCTGACCGATTTCCCCTGGGAGCTCAAGGATGTCGATGTTTCGTCCATTAATATAATCGGCGCCCACGCGTCGCACAAGGTTAGCTTTTATGCTATCTTCCGGTTCGATATCTAGCGCGTAGGTCTTTATGCCCTTGTTTCTTAGGAGAAATGTCGAGAGAAGGCCGATGTTTCCCGCGCCTAACACCAAAGCTATCTCTGGTGACCAAACTACTCGCTCCTGTATCTTAAACGCTTCGCCGATCCCTTTTTCACAGATGGACAAGGGCTCAACCAGTATGCCGACCTCACGTAGCTCAGGGGGGAGCTTAAGCAGGTTGTCCGGCTTTTCAATGAAGTAGTCCGCCATATATCCCTGTAATTGTTTGATGCCTCTTTCCTGAAAGTTGTTGGTCAGACACATATCGGGCTCAAGCCGCTTGCAGCTCGGGCACCGTTCTTTGCAGCCCCGGCGCACGGTAGGGACAACGAGCTCACCCTCGAAAAATTCACTCACATCGGGACCGGTTTTCTCCACGAATCCTACCGCCTCGTGCCCGATTATAAGCCTTTCTTCTCCGGGGGGCGCTTCACCGTAGAGGCCGGCGTTAATATCTACATCCGTACCATCGACCCCGACCGCGATGGTTTTTATGCGCACCTCGCCCGGACCTGGCTCGGGCGTTGGTATATCACCCAAGCCGGCACTATTCTGTTGACCTGGTTTTATGGTGACCGCTTTCATGTTTACGCCGCCTTTAGTCCGGGTTTTCCCTCGAGCTTAATTTTAAAATTGCCCGGATTTTCGGTGATATTTACCGTAAACTCGCCGTGTTCCAGTAAAACCTCAAAGCTCACGTAGCCTTCGCCAACTCTTAGTCCCGCAACAAAAATCCTATAGATATCCGCCGGAAACCTTGGGTTAAGGACAAGAGATTTCTTATTTGCATTGGCGCTAAGGCCCAGGAGTGATGTGAGCATGAGCATGGACGCACCCGATGCCCAGGCCTGCGGGCTGCTTGCGGCCGGGTAATCGATCGGTACTTTGGATAAGCCACGCTCAAAGCCGCAAAATAGCTCGGGGAGACGCTGGTAGGCAAAATATTGCCCGGCATCGAGAAGGGAATCGATTATGCGCAGGGCATCCTTTTGAAAGCCATAATTCAGCAAGCCTGTCGCTATGATCGCATTGTCGTGCGGCCAAATGCTCCCGTTATGATAGCTTATAGCGCTGTAGGCGGCCATCTGTGAACTCATCGTGCGGACCCCCCCAACCGGAGAACATGTCGGGGGAGAGCATACGGTCTTTCAAAATCTCAGCCTTATCCGCTGCGACGATGCCCGTCCAAAGAAGCTGACCTGCATTTGAGGTCACCGAATCGACCTGGCTCTTATCTTTATCGAGCGCCTCGGCAAAGCAGCCGGCCTCTTCAATCCAGAAATCACGGTTGAAGTCTCTCTTTAGAGCTGCCGCTTGCTCTCGTAAATCCGATGCTTTTTTATTCTCACCGAGGGCGGCCAGAAGATCGGCGGCACCGAGCTTGGCCATATAAACATACCCCTGCACTTCACAGAGGGCGATCGGGGATTCTGCAAATCTGCCGTCGGCAAACCGCACCGAATCCCAGGAATCCTTCCAGCCCTGGTTTTCAAGGCCTTTTCCACCCATTCGTTGGTACTCAATATAGCCGTCTTTGTCTCTATCGCCGTATGTATCTATCCACTCCAGGGCCCTTAGAAGGTTGTCTCTAAGTTCCTCGATAAAAGATTTATCCGCAGTCCATTTATATAGCTCTGACATAACGATGATAAAAAGCGGTGTTGCATCGACCGTTCCGTAATAGACACGATAAGGCGTCTTTCCGGCCGGCGTGACCCCGCCCCATCTAATCTCGTGAAGTATTTTGCCCGGCTCTTCTTCAATGATAGGGTTGGCCTCTGTGCCCTGGTACTTTGCAAGATTTCTAAGGACCCCGTAGGCCATGTCGGGCAGGTACGGCATTGCCCGATAGGCCGTTATTAAGCTGTCCCTTCCGAAGCAGGTATAGTACCACGGTATGCCTGCAGCGGGTATTATCCCGATTTTACTCACTCTCGGTCCCTCGAGCCGGAGCGCGGCTAAATCAAATAAGCTCTGCTCGTACGCATGCTGCAGGGTGTCGTAATCGGTAAAAAGTTTGGGGGCTTTTCGTATCCAGTCTTCCCGGTATTCCGGTTTATGTCCGCCGGCTATGTCGAAGGACTCACAGCTATATTTTGGCCGGATGATTTCAGGTGTTACCAGCGTTAAGAAACTAATGCAGGTATGCCAGCGTTGCCTTGGCTCCAGCTTGATATCGAAGGTGACAGTCTTGCCATCAAATGCCACCGGGGCGCCAAACAGCACCCGCGTTTCCCGGTAGGAATCCTTTGATTGGTACTTAAAAACCATGTTCGAATTCTTTTCGTCCACGGAAAATCGGGGCAGCTTCTCTTCCGAAATCTTACCTGCCTTAACCTCAAAGATGTCGGCAAAATCGGTGTCGAATTCCAAGCGCAATTGGAAATACACAGGGTCGAGACTATAGCTGGTTATATCAAGGTCTTCATGAAGACCATTTCCAACAAAACGCTTGCGCGCAATGCTTATCAGGTTCGGCGGCATGTTATCTATTTCCGGGTTGGTTAAGTAGTGGACGGACGAATAGTAGTTGACTTGCCGTCCGGTTAGCGCCATCGGTTTGACATTGTTTATAAACATCTCATACCGGCTTAAGAAGCGGGTATTCTGGTCATATAGGCCATCTTCTTTCCCGGGTACGATATCGCCGTTCTCGTTAGAGATGATGAATGATTCTCCCTCGTTTATCGTTATATCCACAAATATACACCCACTGATGCTTAAATAAGCCCGATTTTCAATCGAATATCTCCAATCGCTTTCGACTGTAAACGAAATGGGACAGATTGATGAAACATAGTTTTATCACGCGGCAAATGGGAAAAAGCACTTTCGTAAGGTTGTACTAATTAAAGGAGGCGGTCGTGAGAGACAGAAAAGAGATCTTCGATGAGATGGAGTCCACGCTTGGACGCGTGCCCAGTTGGATGCTGACAATACCGGATTCAACCCTTGAGCACGACTGGGAGATATTTAAAGTGATGGAGCTAGAGGAGAGTAACTTTTCTCCCACACAAAAGCATCTGATGGGTGTAACTGCCGCTTCGGCTGTAAGCTGTCCGCATATGGCATATTGGCATGGGCAGATGGCACTCGCATTTGGGGCGACCGATACCCAGGTCGATGAAGCTTACAGGGTTGCAAAGCATACAGCGGGCTGGTCTGCGCTGCTTGAAGGGATAAACCCGGACATGGAGCAGTTTAAAAACGAAGCCCAGCAGATTGCAAACCATATCCAGCAATCGATGAGAAAAGCGGCCTAGTATCGGAAAAGTGGTTTGTGCGTGCTGGCTGCTGGTATGAAGAGGGTGGCAACGTAAGCGCAGTATCCAACAGAGCGAAAAGACGGTAACCGGTGAAACCAGCTGAAAGGGTGAAAGGGGGTATTGATATGGCAAAATGCGTTGTTTGTGCGGCAATGGGTATGGATACCGCAGTGGACGAAACAAAAGCCAAACAGGAGAACCTTACGAGCGAATATCAAGGTAGAAGCTTCTATTTTGATAGCATGGAACATAAGAGCATGTTTGACCAAGATCCAGAGCGTTATCTAAAGATGGCCCAAGAAAAAGGCTGGGCGGCCTGAGGCTGCGCATTCTATTGCGGGGAGATACTAATATCAAGTTCGGCAAGCAATGTAGAAGATAGTATCTTGCACCTTAAGGTGCGGCCAACAGCACACCCTTACAGGGCCAGTGCAAACCGCACCTTAAGGGTGCGGTTATGATTTCCATCAAATGAACCCACTCCAAAGGTGCCTACTTCTCGCACGGTTGGTAAAAACGTTCTCTTAATGACTTTGTTTAAGTTGGAGCGGTTATTGTCTTGGCACTTCTCGTACGGTGCCATCTTCTATTACGTAATCGTTATCCGATGGACATGCGGGTATGCCTTCTACAAACGGGCCCTTGCCATTCTTTTCTTTTAGTAGTTCCTCTACGGTTGCGGGATATGTTCCAAATTCAGCCTTGTACCGGTCGACTCCATCCTGGAGATATGCTTTATTCTCCGCTCAGTCGTGACCCGACGGCATCCCACCGACCTTAGCTGTAGTACCACTACATCCAATGGCGAGTATGGCCAGCAAAGCTGCCAAGACTACGATAGCTACTTTCACGTACTCCTCCTATAACGAGTTACCATAATATGTCTCTTTGCTAAAATAGCATGGTTGGTAATTAATTACTACAGTCTATAGTAAGTCATAGAATTAATTTACTCATCTTGGATGGAAGGGCTTGGCATAGCTTTGACGAGCAGTAGATTAACAGGTTGGCTTCGTATGTGGTGAAGGGTGAAAACATAAGACCGGTCGGACCGCACGCTTCCCGGTGGCTGCCCTGCAGCAACCACCGGCAGTGCTACTGCCCGATGCCCGACACCGGTTCATAGCACCGTCATAGATTCTTACCGTACAGCCTGGGGGATAGGCTTCTTATCGCCGTTAGCAGTCTGGGAGACTAACGATATTGTATAGCTGGTCTCCCTGGATGCTTTTGTTTGGCTGATCCCTCTTGTGAATAGCACTTGTGTTGCTGCGGATGGTCGTCTCATAGTAACCTTTTCTAATCCGATAATTGTTCTATCTCATTGGCTAATTCTTTTATGTTGGACTTCTTGGGCTTAGGTGCGTTTAGGCTGTAGAGTGGTTGTGGGTTTTTGGGGGACCTAAAGAACTCTTGGGGGCTGTAGGCACGGTATTTCTTGCCTTTTTCATGGGTAATTCTCATCTGGCGCTCCTTTCTATCGGGTGCTTAGCAACCTTAGTCTTATAGATTTACCTCTTCCGATCTTTATAGCCCTGCTG
>Ga0351944_1082_pt1 | contig 11179 bp, 7 predicted proteins | sample BONcelT113001F13_FD_205820 | JGI IMG/M metagenome (GOLD analysis project Ga0351944, IMG submission 205820) | Enriched cells from coal bed in the Powder River Basin, Montana, United States - BONCAT cells T11 rep3 HSBNCT.T11.300.1.F13 ... | reverse complement strand
TTCGAGCATGGTGGATAATCCCGATATTTTGTTGGTCGAAGCACTAGAAGGTAAACGTGATATTGGTGTCGATCAAATTCGTGCCTTGACGAGCTGGGCGCAACAGACAGCACATGGTTCGGCGGGGCGTGTGGTGATGATTCGTCAGTTGGAACGCTTGAATACCGCAGCGGCTAATAGTCTGTTAAAGACGTTGGAAGAGCCGCCATCGGGAGTACGTTTTTTACTTACGGCTTCTCGGGCGGGTAAGCTGCTACCGACTTTGCTCAGCCGTTGTCAGCGCTTGAATTTGCCGGTTCCCAGTAGTGACCTAGCCATTGAATGGTTGTTGGCAAATGTTGCTAACGTTTCTGAAGCAGATTGTCGATTGGCGTTGCAACTCCATACCGGAGCGCCCTTAGCGGCGCAAGCTTGGTTAGTGTCGGGCGGACTAACTGAGTGGAAAGAGTGGCAAAGTTTGTGGCAAGCGAGTGTTCAGCAACGGATAACGAGTCTGTTACTCATTGAGTATGCGCGCAAAGATGCACAACGCTTTTGTCGTTTGCTAGGCGCTCAGGCTTATGTAGACGGTCAGCGTTATGATCAGTTATTGCCATGGCAATTGTTGCGTTTGGTATGGCAGGTCGAAAAAGCCTTGGCGCAGAATTTAAGTAAAGAGTTATTGCTGGATAATTTGCTTCAGTCGGTGAATGCGGTGTTAGCTGGGCAGTTACCGAATATGAAGGTGTCTCAACGACGAGGGATATTAGCATGATGGGTTGGATGGATACGCATTGTCATTTGTGTTTATTAAAGCCAGAGCAGGGCAGTGTTAGCGATGTGGTATCGCGTTTGGCATCGGCAGGTGTGTATCGTATTTTGGATGTCGCTACGGGTAAAGATAACTGGCAATGCGTGGCCGACAATGCCGCCAATTTTGAGGCTGTTTATGCTGGTATTGGTATTCATCCCACCAGTGAAATGCAAGAAACAGAAGCGGATTGGCAGTTACTTGAATCTCTGGTGAAATTACCAAAGGTGTTGGCTGTCGGTGAGTGTGGTTTAGACTTTTATCATGCACCAGAGTCGGAATGTGCGCATCAGTATGCCCGTTTTGAACGTCAAATTCACCTAGCACAACAGGTCGATAAACCCTTGATTATTCATACGCGAAATTCGAGCCAACAAACTTTAGATGTGTTGAAATCGGTAGGAAAAGGTGAAGTAACAGGCATTATGCATTGTTTTGTTGAAGATAAAGCAACAGCACAACAGGCATTAGATATTGGGTTTTATCTGTCTTTTTCCGGTATTTCAACTTTTAAAAATGCAATATTGGTTCAAGAAGTGATGCAATGGGCACCCTTGGATCGTCTGCTGATTGAAACGGACGCACCTTATTTAGCGCCTGTGCCTTACCGAGGTAAGTTAAATGAGCCTGCTTATGTTGCCAAAGTAGGCGAACAGATGGCTAAGTTGAAAGGTATTTCAGTCGAAAGTCTTGCTGAGCAGTTAGAGCAAAATGCACAGCGGTTGTTTAGATTGTAGGTTGACATGAAATTGGGCACTTCTAAAACCTTATTTGGTAAAGTGTGAAGTGCCCAAGCGCCCAGCACCGTGATTTGCAGATTAACAGCTGCCCTCAACACTCGCTAATTCTTCTTTAATGCGTTTTGCTTGATCCGCGGCATTGCCAATATAAGTAGCAGGGGTGAGATTGCTTAAATAAGCTTTCGCTTCTTCGGGTAAGTCTTGTTTGGCGATGAATTCGCGCATGCCTTCGGCATTTAATTTGTTACCACGCGTCAGCTCTTTCAGTTTTTCATAAGGCTTTTCGATGCCATGACGACGCATCACCGTTTGTACCGCTTCAGCCAGCACTTCCCAGTTGTTGTCTAAATCAGCGGCAATGGCGGCTTCATTAATTTCTAATTTGCTGATGCCTTTTAAGGTTGCCTGGTAAGCAATCATGCTATGGGCAATACCTACGCCTAAATTACGTAGCACGGTTGAATCTGTTAAATCGCGTTGCCAACGAGAAATGGGTAGTTTCGCCGCTAGGTGTGCCATGAGGGCATTCGCAATCCCCAAATTGCCTTCCGAGTTTTCAAAGTCAATTGGGTTGACCTTATGCGGCATAGCCGACGAACCCACTTCTCCCGCCACCACTTTTTGCTTAAAGAAACCGTTGCTGATATAAGACCAGATATCGCGGTCAAAATCGATCAGGATGGTGTTGAAGCGTTCTACCGCTTGCAGATATTCGGCAATAAAGTCGTGTGGTTCGATTTGCGTGGTGTAGGGGTTGTAAGTCAGGCCTAATCCGTTAATGACTTTTTTCGATAACGCCGTCCATTCAACTCTGTGATAAGAAGCTAAGTGGGCATTGTAGTTGGCCGTTGCGCCGTTGATTTTACCTAAAAGAGGCACTTGTGCCAGTTGGGCGCGTTGTCGTGCTAAACGATAAGTCAGTACCGCCCATTCTTTACCCATGGTTGTTGGGCTGGCTGGTTGGCCGTGTGTACGAGCAAGCAAGGCAACATCTGCATAGTCGAGCGTTTTTTGTGTCATGGCATCAATGACTTGTTGCATAGTCGGCAATAACACCTGTTCACGCGCGTCTTTGAGCATTAGTGCGTAAGAAAGGTTGTTGATGTCTTCACTGGTGCAAGCAAAATGCACAAATTCCATGACCTTAGCCAGCTCTGCATGACTTTGAATGTGATCTTTGATAGCGTATTCGACCGCTTTCACATCGTGATTAGTGGTTTTTTCGTGTGTTTTAACTGCTTGAGCTAGGGTAATATCGAACCCAGAAACGAGTCGTTCTAAATGCGCTTTAGCATCGTTTGAAAGCGACGGAACCTCAGCAATACCGGCTTCTTCCGATAAGGCAATTAACCAAGCAACTTCCACTGCCGTGCGATATTTAATCAGTCCGTATTCGCTAAAAATCGCTTTGAGCGGCGATAAACGAGCGCCGTAACGACCATCAACGGGAGAAATTGCGGTTAATTCAGACAGTTCCATGAGATAACATCCTGTGTAAAGACAAAAACTGAGCATTATTTTACCGCAAGTTGGTTTTTAACGCTCGGCTTCTTGAACAAGGGCAAGTTTGTTAACTTCCTTTTGATATACTCTTTACACCAAGCTGTTTATGTGAGTCATTGTTATGTTGTCATTTATTACCCCTGAATTGCTGAAGCCAGTTGAGGCCTTTCTCACTTCTGCGGCCATTGGTTTGCTGATCGGCATGGAGCGTGAGCGCTTAACAAATGCCATTGCTGGTTTTCGTACCTTTTCACTGGTAGCGGTATTTGGCACTTTGTTGGCGATGCTGTCTGAGCAGTTGAATAGTTCGTGGTTATTAGCTGTCGGCTTGTTCGTGGTCACCCTGAGTATGATTGCTGGCGCGTTTTTTAGCCAAGTATCGGAAAAATATCACGGTTTTACCACGGAAATAGCCATACTCATTACTTATGGGTTAGGCGCTGCAGTTTGGTATGGTTTCAGCACCTTGGCTGTCATGTTGGCGATTGGCACGACCGTTTTGCTTTATGTGAAAGCGGAGCTCAAACAACTGAGCGAGCAAATGACACGCCGTGATACCGATTCCATTTTACAATTTGCCGTTTTATCTTTGGTTATTTTGCCCATTTTACCAGATGAAAATTTTGGTCCTTATGGTGCCATTAATCCACAACAAGTTTGGTGGATGGTTGTGCTGATTTCGGGTATGGCATTGGCGGGCTATTTAGCTTTAAGAATCATAGGGGCTAAACACGGCGCAGCCTTGTTGGGTGTGTTTGGTGGTTTAGCTTCTTCTACGGCAACCACTATGATGTTTTCACGTCATGCTGCTAGCAATGCTGGTCTAGTACCTATGTCTGCAGTGGTGATTTTAATAGCCAATGTTATGGTGATGATTCGTTTAGGTATTGTTGCTATATTAGTGGCGCCTTCGTTAATGCAAGATATTTTTCTTATCTTTATGGGAGGGGTTATTCCGGGATTGTTAATGATCGCCTATCGTTGGCGCAGTTTAACTAACGCGGGTGAACTTCCCTTACCCGAAGTCACCAATCCGACCGAGTTGAAAACGGCTCTTTCATTCGGCTTACTTTATGGATTGGTGGTGATCAGCTCAGCTTGGCTGCAAGATCAAGTAGGACAAAGTGGCTTATTTGCGGTTGCGCTGGCGTCTGGTTTAACGGATGCTGATGCCAGTGCTCTATCAACATTACGCTTATTTGCTATCGAACGTGTCACCATGCAGGATGCTGTTATTGCTGTTACCTTAGCCTTGTTGGCGAATTTGTTATTTAAGATTGGTTTAGTGTTGGTGATCGGAGGAAAATCGCTGAGTCAAAACGCCTTGCCCGGTTTGCTTGTGATTGGTCTTGGCTTGAGTGCCGCTATGATGTTAAATCATCTTCTTTGATAATGACTGAATTGTAGACGCTTCTGCAAAAGCTGCCCGAACTAAGGTGTTTTTTGTTAAAATTATAACTATATTTAATTGAATGTTGTTTCAGGAGCGCCTTGCTATGCTTACCGCCTATCGTCAACACACTGCCGAACGTGCTACAGAAGGGGTTCCCCCATTACCGCTTACTGCAGAGCAGGTTGCTGAGCTGGTCAGCTTATTCAAAAATCCACCAGAGGGTGAAGCAGATTTTTTAATGCATTTGTTGGTTGATTGTGTGCCACCGGGTGTTGATCAAGCGGCCTACGTAAAAGCAGCCTTTTTGGCGGATGTGGCAAAAGGTAAAGTGAGCTGCCAGCTGATTGATCGCGTAAAAGCGACTGAAGTTTTGGGTACCATGATTGGGGGTTACAATGTCGCGCCGTTGATTGATCTGTTGGACGATGCGGTTACAGCAGAAGCGGCTTATCAAGCCTTGAGCAAAACATTGCTCATTTATGATGCTTACCATGATGTGACTGAAAAAGCGAAAACCAATGCTTGGGCGCAGAAGTTGGTTGAGTCTTGGGCGAATGCCGATTGGTTTACCAGTAAGCCAGCTTTACCGGAAAGTATTACGGTAACCGTGTTTAAAGTGGCTGGTGAAACCAATACTGACGATTTGTCGCCAGCAACCGAGGCTTGGAGTCGTCCTGACATTCCAGTGCATGCGGTAGCGATGTTGCGTGATCGTGTGCCGAATCTACCTCAAGTGGTGGCTGAGTTAAAAGCAAAAGGTCATCCTGTTGCTTATGTTGGCGATGTGGTGGGTACGGGGTCGTCGCGTAAATCGGCGATGAACTCAGTGATGTGGTGGTTCGGCGATGACATTCCACACGTGCCGAACAAGCGTCAAGGCGGTGTGGTGTTGGGTGGCAAAATTGCGCCGATTTTCTTTAACACTGCCGAGGATTCGGGTAGCTTGCCGATCGAATGCGATGTGTCGCAAATGGAAATGGGAGATGTGATCACCATTTATCCTTTCAAAGGCGAAATACATAAAAACGGTGTCGTTATCAGCACTTTTACCCTCACGCCCGAAACCATGCCTGATGAAGTGCGTGCAGGTGGACGTGTACCGTTAATTATTGGGCGTGCTTTGACAGAGCGTGCGCGTCGCACGCTGAACTTGCCAGCTTCTGATTTGTTCTTGCGTCAATCAATTCCTAACGATACGGGCAAGGGTTACACGCTGGCGCAAAAAATGGTGGGTAAAGCCTGTGGACTTGAGGGTGTTCGTGCCGGTCAATACTGCGAACCGCATATGACTACGGTCGGCTCTCAAGACACCACTGGTGCTATGACACGTGATGAGTTGAAAGAATTAGCTTGTTTGGGATTCAGTGCCGACTTGGTGATGCAGTCTTTCTGTCATACTGCCGCCTATCCTAAACCAGTCGATGTGAAATTACAGCACAGCTTGCCAGAGTTTATCACCAGTCGTGGTGGCGTGTCGTTGCGCCCAGGTGACGGGGTTATTCACTCGTGGTTAAACCGTTTGTTGTTGCCCGACACGGTGGGTACTGGCGGCGACTCACATACCCGTTTCCCGATTGGTATTTCCTTCCCTGCAGGGTCGGGCTTGGTAGCTTTTGCCGCGACTTTGGGCGTGATGCCATTGAACATGCCAGAGTCGGTTTTGGTGCGTTTCAAAGGTGAAATGCAACCGGGTATTACGCTGCGTGATTTGGTGAATGCTATTCCTTATGTTGCCTTGCAACGTGGACTATTGACTTTGGATAAGAAAGGCAAGGTTAACGTCTTTAACGGTCGCATTTTAGAAATTGAAGGCTTGCCCGACTTGAAAGTGGAGCAGGCGTTTGAATTGTCCGATGCTTCGGCTGAGCGTTCTGCCAATGGCTGTACCATTCAGTTGGGTGAAGCTTCGGTTGCAGAATACTTGCGCTCGAATATTACCTTGATGCGCTGGATGATTGCCAATGGCTACCAAGACGTGCGCACGCTAGAGCGTCGCATTGAAGGCATGGAAGCTTGGCTAGCGAATCCTAGTCTGCTGAAGGGAGATAAGGATGCTGAATATGCGGAAGTGATTGAAATCGACTTGGCTACCATTACTGAACCGCTTGTTGCCTGTCCGAACGATCCAGATGATGTTCGTCCGCTATCGGCCATTGCAGGTAATAAGATTGATGAGGTCTTTATTGGTTCGTGCATGACCAATATTGGTCACTACCGAGCGGCTGGCAAAGTATTGGAAGATATTGGTGGTTTGCCGACTACTTTATGGATTGCACCACCAACCAAAATGGATCAACATCAACTGATGGAAGAAGGCTATTACGGTATTTTCGGTCGTGCAGGGGCGCGTATGGAAATGCCAGGTTGTTCACTCTGTATGGGTAACCAAGCGCGTGTAAAAGATGGTGCACATGTCTTTTCTACTTCAACTCGTAATTTCCCCAATCGTTTGGGTAAAGATGCGCAGGTTTACTTAGGTTCGGCTGAATTGTCGGCGGTTATCGCTAAATTGGGTCGCATCCCATCACCAGCTGAATATTTAAGCTATGTCGGTAAATTGGATACTATGGCGAATGATGTTTATCGTTACTTACAGTTTGATGAGTTGCCAGACTATCAAGTAGAAAGTGATAAGTTGGAGAAAATTGGCGTCGTCTCGGTATAAAAATACGATTAATATAATAGGGTTGTTGTTGATTGATCATAATTATATGAGCAGCCTTATCTAACCAATTGTTCTCCAATATGAAAAAAGTCAGCTTTATGCTGGCTTTTTTTGTGACAAAATTTTGACATCCGCAATGTTTGTGGTGTATAAATGAATGAATTCGGTTATCATCAATACAAATAACAGGGTTTTTTAAAACCGCAACACACGCACCTTGGGGGTAGGATGGATCCATTAGCACATTTGATCGGGGTAAGCCCTGCGATGATGCAGGTGAAAGAGCTGATTCGTCAGGTGGCGCAAACGGATGCCACAGTGCTGATCTTAGGTGAGTCGGGTACAGGTAAAGAAGTGGTTGCGCAATGTATTCATCTTTGCTCGTTGCGCAATGCTTATGCTTTCGTGCCGTTAAATTGTGGTGCCATTCCCGCTGAATTGCTAGAGAGCGAATTATTTGGTCACGAAAAAGGCGCCTTTACAGGTGCCATTACGGCAAGAAAAGGACGCTTTGAACTGGCTGAAGGTGGCTCACTCTTCTTGGATGAGATTGGTGATATGCCCTTGCCCATGCAGGTTAAACTTTTGCGTGTATTGCAAGAACGTGTCTATGAGCGCGTTGGCGGTAATAAGAGTTTTCAAGCCGATGTTCGTATTGTCGCAGCCACCCATCGTGATCTGCCGATTCGCATTGATGAAGGCTCCTTTCGTGAAGATCTTTATTATCGACTGAATGTTTTCCCGATCGAGCTCCCTTCATTACGTCAACGAGCGGAAGATGTTCCTTTGTTACTGGAAACCAAATTGCAACAATTAGCGACACAAGGCCGTGAGTCACCTCAGCTGTCTGCAGCAGTGTATGATGCCCTGATGGCTTATGATTGGCCGGGTAATGTGCGTGAGTTAGGTAATTTGGCGGAGCGCCTGTCGATTCTCTTTGCTGGAAAAGCGGTAGATATAGAACAATTGCCAGTGCAATATCGCCCGATTGAACCCATTAGTGCGACTATGGCGGATACTGAAACGTTGGAAATGCCCAGCTTCGATGGCAGCTTAGATTTGAAACAGTATCTGCATGAAATGGAAAAACAAATTATTCAGCGAGCTTTGTTGCAATCTGAAGGCGTGGTCAGTCAAGCAGCGCGTTTACTGCGTATGAATAGAACGACACTGATTGAAAAAATGCGTAAATTGCGCATACGCGGTGAGGATGATTAGTTTGAGTTTAACGCCGGCAGAAGGTAAGCGCTTGCAAGAGCTGGAAGAAGCATTTGCCCTATTTAACGCTACTTCTGAGCAGTTAGCACAGTCTTATCATGCTTTACAACATCAAGTGGTGGAGCTGACACAAGAGTTGGCACAGGCACGCAGTGAGCGGTTGCTGCAGTTAGCCGAAAAAGAGCGTGTTGCCGATCGATTGGCGCGACTGCTTACCTTGCTACCTGCCGCGGTCTTAGTATTAGATCAGATGGGTAAAATTACCGAGGTTAATGCGACGGCGCAACAGTGGTTGTCCATACCCTTGCAAGGGCAATATTGGCAACAGGTTTTGTCTTCTGTCGGTGTGCGCAGTGAAGTTGCTGGAGATTGGCTATTGCCCGATCAGCGCATTCTGAATGTGTCAGAAACACCCTTAGATAAGGCGTTGGGCAAAATCGTACTCTTGATGGATGTGACCGAACAACGAACGCTAGCGAGCCAGTTAAGTCAGCATCAACGGCTGCGTAGTATGGGGGAGATGGCGGCCTCTTTAGCGCATCAAATTCGTACCCCTTTGGCGGCTGCGTTACTCTATGCGTCACAATTATCTTTGCCGAATTTGGACGAAGATAAGCGGGCGCAAATGAGTGACAAAATTTTAGCGCGCTTGCGTCACTTGGAACACTTAGTGACCGATATGTTGCAATATGCGAAAGGTGGGCAGAGTGGCAGTAGTCGCATTGCGATCAACGATTGGTTACAACAGGTTGTCCAAGTCTGTGAAGCATCCTTGCAATCCAGTCATAGCCAGTTGAATGTTGATCAATGGTTAGAAGGTCAGACCGTGCAAGGTGATATTGACGCTTTAATTACGGCGGTACAAAGTTTGGTTATGAACGCCATCGACGTTGTTAAAACAGATGCACATATTTATCTTTGTGCAGAAGCCCAAGGAGACTGGGTTAAGGTGTGTGTGCGTGATGAAGGTCCAGGTATTGATGGCGCATTACATGAAAAAATATTTGAGCCATTTTATACCAGTCGAGCACAGGGTACAGGCTTAGGCTTGGCAGTCACGCGTGCGGTTGTTCAGGCGCATCACGGACGGGTAACGGTTAGTTCGCAACTGGGTCAAGGGGCAGAGTTTTGTATTTGGTTACCCAAATGGGAGGAAATAGAATGAGTTTGGGTCGAATTTTAGTGGTTGAGGATGATAGCGCCCTACGAGAAGCCATTGTTGATACCTTGCAGCTGGGTAATTTTGAGATTTTGTCCGTTGATAATGGCTTAAGTGCGTTAGCTGTACTGGGCGAAGAAGAAATTAGCTTGGTATTTAGTGACATTCGTATGGATGGCATGGATGGTTATGCCTTGTTGCAACGGTTGCGTGCGCTGAAACCTCATTTGCCCGTCGTGTTAATGACCGCCTATGGCACCATTGAACAGGCCGTCTCTGCCATGAAAGATGGTGCTGTCGATTATATTGTTAAGCCTTTTGAGGCCAGTTTATTACTGGAAAAAGCACAACGTTATCTTAATGTTGATGCTTCAAGTGAAGATGATTTTGTCGCAGTAGACGCCCAAACACAAAAAATTAAACGATTAGCGCAAAAAGTTGCGGCGTCTGATGCCAGTGTGTTGATTACCGGCGAAAGTGGTACGGGCAAAGAAGTATTGGCGCGTTATTTGCACCAACAATCGGGGCGAGCTCAAGGCCCTTTTATTGCCATTAATTGTGCCGCGATTCCAGAAACCATGCTAGAGGCAACCTTGTTTGGTTATGAAAAAGGAGCCTTTACTGGCGCGGTCAAATCCATGCCGGGTAAATTCGAACAAGCGCAAAAGGGTACGTTGTTTCTGGATGAAATTGGCGAAATGAATATTGAATTGCAAAGCAAGTTATTGCGTGTCTTGCAAGAAAGAGAGGTCGAGCGTTTAGGCAGTGACAAACCAATTGACTTAGATGTAAGGGTGTTGTCAGCTACCAACATTAATTTCGAACAGGCGATTAAAACGCACAAGTTCCGTGAAGATCTTTATTATCGACTGAATGTATTTCCCTTGCATTTAGCTCCATTGCGAGAGAGGCCGTTAGATATTATTCCCATTGCTGAGCGGTTGATTGCGCGTCATTATGCGGGTGTTCAGTTGGTGCCAAGCCTAACGGATGAGGCGAAGGAGTGCTTGATGGGTTATGCATGGCAAGGCAATATTCGTGAGTTAGACAATGTTGTGCAACGTGCCATGGTGTTACAAGCGGGAGAGTGGATTACGGCAGAAGATATTTTGCTCGATGCGCGCAGTTTATGGCAGGATGTTAAAGAAAACGAGATCACGACCGATGAAACCTTGGAGGCTGGTTTAAGCGAGCCAGTGGTGATGCAAGATTTGAAGGAACAAGAGATCAAGTTAATCCTATCAACTCTGAAGCTTCAGGCGGGCAATCGGGCGCGTACGGCAGAAGTATTGCAAATGAGTCCGCGTACATTAAGATATAAACTCGCTAAATTGCGTGATGCTGGTTATGATGTTGACTGACGGCATAAACTTTGCTTATTCGTTGCTAGTGAATGAGAGGGCGACAAGATGAGTGCGATAGACACACAGCGGTTGTTGATGGAAATGCGAGCAGTCGCACAGCAAGCGCAACTGGGTGGTAATAACGGGATTCAACCGGCACAAGACATTGCGGGGGCTGAAACTGCGGTAGATGCTTCAGGCCCTAGTACGGATTTTGCTGGCTTGATGCGTCAAGCGATTGATAAGGTCAATGAGCAAGGTCAAGTTTCGAATAAAATGAAAGATCGTCTAGAAATGGGTGATCCAAATGTTGAGCTGTCGGAAGTGATGATTCAGGCGCAAAAAGCGTCGCTAGCTTTCCAAGCGAT
>Ga0351944_1078_pt2 | contig 11245 bp, 13 predicted proteins | sample BONcelT113001F13_FD_205820 | JGI IMG/M metagenome (GOLD analysis project Ga0351944, IMG submission 205820) | Enriched cells from coal bed in the Powder River Basin, Montana, United States - BONCAT cells T11 rep3 HSBNCT.T11.300.1.F13 ... | reverse complement strand
GGTAAGCGCTTGCCAACGGAGGCTGAATGGGAATATGCGGCGCGCGGAACCGATTTGCGCCGGTATCCTTGGGGTAGTGACTTTGATTCCCAACGAGTGCCGCAAGGTGATACAACGCCGGTCGGTTTTTACACCAATGGCGTCAGCCCCTTCGGATTATATGACATGTCTGGGAATGTCTGGGAGTGGACAGAAGACTGGTACGATCCGACAGCATATAGTGTCAGTGGTGTGCGCGATCCGCGCGCAGAAAAAGTTTCTGACCAGAAAGCAATACGCGGTGGCGGATACAACAGTTCACCAGATGATCTACGGGTTACCCGCCGCATACGAAACTTTCCCACCACCTTCCACGCTGATGTGGGGTTCCGTTGCGTAAGAGGTATACCGTAGCTACTGACTCGTATACAAGTGATGCGAGGTGATGTAGTTTCCTGCGTCTTCGTGTACCATGTAGCGTATCGGTAAACCGGCAACCACCCTTCGCTGCAGCTCACGCGAAGCCAGATCAATCATGGGGCAGTCCAACCAATCCACGCGTGCACCAATTCCTGGCAGCGCAGTCTCGAGTGTGTCCATATTAGGCTGTGCTGTGACACGGGCAGCAACCGCGAGGCGTGTTAATTGCAGCAGACGCTGCGGCTGGTACCAGCGAGGCATCTCAGTCAGGGAGTCTGCACCTATTATCAGATGCCAGTCTGTATCTGGTTGCTGCGCAACAAGCATATCAAACAATACTGTGATGTAGTGGGGCGCAGGGCGATCCACATCGGCTGTGCTGAGTATGAAGTGCGGATTACCTTCTATGGAAAGGCGCGTCATCTCGATGCGATGCTTGACGGGTGATACGCGGTTGTTCGTCTTATGCGGGGGTTGCCCAACCGGCGCGAACCATACAACATCCAACCCAAGTTGGAAATACGCTTGTTCGGCAATCACGAGATGCCCAATATGTGGAGGGTCGAAAGTTCCGCCAATGATACCGATTTTCATAGCACTGCTAGTGTAATGTACATGCTAGAATCTGCCAGACAGCCAGCAGTTTAGGACTGATGGGAGAAACATGCTTAAGTGCTCTACTTCGTTGTGGTCTGCCGATCTCGCCAACCTCGCCAATGACATCAGGCGCATAGAACCCTACACCGAGCGCTTCCATATTGATGTGGCAGATGGGCATTATGTGCCCAACCTGCTGTTCTTCCCTGATCTAGTGAAGTCCATTCGCCCGTACACTCGACTGGAATTTGAAGCGCACCTAATGGTCACGGATCCGATGCGCTGGGTGGAGCCATTTATTGAAGCTGGGGTTGATCGTTTTATCATCTGCCATGATTCGATTGAGCACCCAGAGACGGTATTGCATGAGATCCAAAGCATGGGTAAACCTGTTGGAATGTCTTTACTGATCTCAGAACCAATGGAATTCCTTAAACTCTATTGGGAAAGCCTTGATAGCGTTCTCATCATCGGCACTGCAATGGGAATTAAAGGAGCAACAATGGATGGCACAGTGCCCGATATGCTGCGACAGGCACGCTCTGAGATTACCAAGCGCGGTTTGGCAACTGAAATCATTGCCGATGGCGGTATTCGCCGTGAAACGGTGCCATTGATAGCTGCCGCCGGTGCTGACTATATCGTGCCAGGTTCTTTGATGTTCCGTGAAGATCCCGCTGAGATGCGCCGATGGCTGGCTACCCTCTAGTGTGTTTGGGTCGTCGTTAGTACAATAGATTTACGCAGTGTTTTGCTGCGCACAAAGAGGTGTTTACCATGAGCGTGATCACCGTCTCAAGGCAATTGGGCAGCATGGGACGCGATGTGGCTGTACTAGTAGCGCAACGTATGGGGTATCGCTTTGTGTGGCGGGATATGATCAACGAAGCGGCGCGACGTGCCAGTACTCCGCAAGTGGCACTGGCAACCATAGATGAACTAGATATTCTAGGTATACAGCCTAACGCTAAGGATCGCAAGGCATATTGCGCTGCCATAAGCCAGATCATGAACGAACTCGCTGACGCTGACAACGTTGTCATACTAGGCAGGGCAGGGCAGGTTGTCTTGGCTGATCACCCTTATGCGCTGCATGTGCGCATCGTCGCACCTGTGGCGATACGGATTGAACGGATCGTGCGCCAGATGCAGGTTACACCTGAAGCGGCACTGCTGCAAGTAGACGCCAGTGACCAACACCGACGCGACTATCTGCGCCGATTCTATAAACAGGATTGGGACGATCCAGCGTTATATGATCTGACCATCAACACCGCACACCTAAGCACGAGCGCCGTTGCGGACATTATCTGGATGACCGTAGCAACACACCATGCGCCTGTGCCTTCCGACATTGGTAAAGGAAATCTGCTCAGTGAGTGAAGACAAACAACGCCCTCAATTCGCGCAACCCGCTGAGGAAATATTCGCACGAATCCTGGACTACTATGGCATCGCTTGGCAGTATGAGCCACGCAGTTTTGCGCTTGAATGGGATGAGCAGGGGAATATCATCGAAGCCTTCCGACCAGACTTCTATCTTGCCGAACAGGATTTATACGTGGAGTTGACAACCCTGCGTCCGCAACTTAGCACCAAGAAGAACCGCAAACTTCGGCGCTTACGCGAGTTGTATCCCGAAATCAACATCAAGCTATTCAAGCGCAAGGAAATGCGCGATCTGATGGTCAAATATGGGCTGTTGCAAGAAGCGGCGCAGTTACATGGCACTGCTGCACAGCCGAATGGAGAATAATGCGCACTACGCTTACAGATTACCCGGAACTGGCAAAAGATATCAAGGAAGTCGTCATCACGACAGAGGAAATCCAAGCCCGCGTAGCCGAAATAGGAGCAGCGATATCGGCTGACTATACGGACAAGAACCCATTATTGGTAGGCGTGCTGAAAGGAGTGCTGTTCTTTATGGCGGACCTGCTGCGCGAGATATACGTGCCTGTTGCCGTTGACTTCATCTCCATTTCCAGTTATTCCAGCGAGACACGCAAACAAGGCATCGTACATTTGGCAAAAGACCTTGAAACACCACTCGCGGGCAGGCACGTGCTGTTTGTTGAGGATGTGATTGACACTGGATTAACCCTCAATTACCTGTTGCGCAATTTGCGCGCACGACAGCCCGCTAGTCTGGAGGTATGCGTTCTGTTCAATAAACCTGCGCGGCGATTGATTGGGATACCATTGAAGTACAAAGGATTCGACCTGCCGGATCGGTTCGTGGTAGGTTATGGGCTGGATCACCGCGAGAAGTATCGCAACTTGCCTTTTGTGGGTCTACTCACTGCATCTGCATACAAGGAGCAGTGACGGCACAAAAAAATAGCAGGGACTCCGAGTAACCTTCGTGCTTCCGCGGCAACCTACTCACGCATGCTCTTTCCCAATCCACTTAAGCAGCTTCATGAGAACTACAATTGTTTTCAGATCACTCTACACTCCACCCGGTCACTGTAACCGTTCCTCAACTCATGAGGCTGCGGCACCTTCACCGCGGTTTACGCTATAGAGCATGTGCTGGGGCATTGCTATCCGCGTTAAGGAAGATTACCGCCCTCAATGCGTAATCGCTACTGCTCCATTCACTTGCTGTGGGTAGCATTCCAATTCCTTGGAGTTCCCTGCAAATTCAGTATAACCAGCGGCTAACGCCATGTCAATACCTGAGCATAGAAATCTAGCTGTTACACCCAACAACATTAGGCTGTTTAATACTTTCCCTTTGCTGTCCAGCGACTGACTCTGCGCAATACAGCATCTGCTTCGTCCGCTGTGGCAACGCTGGTGTGCATCATCACTCCCTCGGGATGAAGGTTTGCCATGAAGAAGTCAATCTCTTCCGGCATAACTGCAATGTGCAACTTTTTGCCAGCATCCTGTATGCGTTGGTATACCCCTATCCAGCGCGACGCTGGTTTTGCGCCATCGCCATAGACGTATTGGATGGCGTCGAGTTTGGGGATATCGAGTAGTGTCTGAAGGTGCCGTAAGGCTCCCGGTCCATCGAGATGGTATATGGAGCGGTCGAGCCAGCTAATTTCATCAAGCAACTCCGGTAGGAAAAACTCGCAGAACATCTCGTTTGAAATCATGATCGAGAAGTCGTTGGAAGGGATGTAATAGCGCTGGTTATTGACAAACAACGGCAGCCAACTGGTACTTATGGTCTGACCAGATGCTTTGATGATGGAGTCGTTGAGCTCATAGAATTCAAAGAAAGATTTGCCGATGTGCTCGAGCAGAGCCATAACATGACCTGGCTCAGAAATGATGTCTACGCACAGTTGCTGCGGATCACGAAACGAAGCAGCCAGATCTGCACCTGGGTGGATGTCGGTCAGTCCAGTGACGAATTTGCCCCGTCCTACCTCTGTGGTAAGGCGTGTCATATCGAGAATGCACCTCAGGTAGGTGTTGTCTGTTTTAACCTTTAATTTGGCGATATCAGCCCAGTCGTGCAGGATTGGCTCTGACCAACTGGTTGAATCGGTGAAGTTCAATTCTGCGCCATAACAGGCAGTCAGGATCTCGGGTCCCAGGTTAGGCATGTAGGAGGGCAGCGCATCCCCTGCCCAATAGGTATTTGCCGCATTGATGTCTGCGCATGCTACCTGATACTCAACATCCATCCAGCGCTCACAATAGGATGCGTGGTGCTTGGATGGCAGAGGACGTCGGTTTTCCTTTGGAGCTGTAAGTTGAATAGTGGCGCGGTCCAGAATGGCGCCGTGCCACCAAGCTTCCATTCGGTCTAGCGCCTGCTCGGCATCAGGTTTATAGGACAGGAATAAGTCACTCATGGTTCTAGTGCTGTTGGATTTGAAAACCTAATTCGTGTAGACGCCATACTCTCTGCCTGCGTCATACATCGCCTGAAAGTGCTCTACGGGTGTGTTTGGCGCGCAGTTATTGCCATCATGCAGGATGAATTTGCCACCGCGCATGACACCGGAACGGCAGAGGGAAATCGTCTGATGACGGATCGCCTCTGCGGTGCCTTGCTGCAGCAAGTGTGGAGCGATGTTGCCAATCAGAGTGACATCCTCACCCAAATCGTTGCGCGCTTTACCCATGTCGGTGGGAAAGCCGAGATCAAATGTCTTGATATTAAGTTGGTCTTTCAGGTGTTTCAGGTGGTGTTGCACACGTCCGCACAAATGAATGCTGTTCGGACCGCCTTGTGAGAAAGCATTCAGCAACTTCTGGTGATAGGGTTGCACGAATTCCTTATACATCTCTGTCGAGATTAGTTCGACGCTGTCGTCCGCAAATCCCCAGCCTGCATTGGGATATATATGCCCGTTGAATGTGAGTATCGCCTGCATGCGTGTAATGATTGCACCAGTGATGAAGCTAAGTAAGTCATGCACATAAGCGGGATCGTCATAGAGATCATTGGCGACCTCACTCGCACCGCGCAGGTTGCATGCTACCGTGAATGGACCGTCGGTGCCCGATCCGAACACCCAGGTCTTGCCAACTGGCAAGCCATCAAAGTCCTCGGTCTGACGTTTGAGCTCAAGGTACTGATAGTGCTCCATCGCGCGCGCCATGATTCCTCCTGACATTGGATCAGGCGGCACAAGATCATAGAGCTTCTCTTTATGTTCTTGTAGTATGGGTTTGATGAATGGCATATCGTCAATGGGGTAGTACAACGGGCATCCGAACCATGCGGCTTCATCACAGTTTTGATAATGCACGCCAATGCCAGCCCACTCTTTCTCAGGATATCTCATCGGGCTGTCTTGAATAACATTAAACCGCGCCCATTTTTGGAACGCCAGTTCCACATCCCAACGCACATCAGGACTCTCAAAGTATTGCTGCCATGAATATCGCCAGACGTTTAGCTCTGGATTCTGCAATACCATGCGCGCATTCATGGAGAACTGAATCGGCACGCGCTGCGGATGACCTTGATGGTAGGCATCCCACATACCCCGAACCTCGTCATTGTGTCGCGCATAATCATATGTGCCGGGTTGGATGTAGTTCGACATGATCAGACTCTTTTGAATCTCTACTATGATCCTGACGTGTAGTTTCCTTCTTTGCGCCAGATATCGAGCATAAACTCATATCGTGATAAACGCATGCCGGTATAGATACAGTTGCTGGTGGAAAAGATGTAACCGCCTCCGGGCATGCCGCTGCGTAGCGCATAACGCACGTTTTCGCGCACTTGTTCCTCTGTGCCAGTGTCAAGTAGCCCGCAGTTTACATTACCAATCAAGCAGATTTGATCGCCATACAACGCTTTTATTGCGGCGATATCCACGCCTGCTTGCGGATCAATGGAGTGCAGCGCATGCGGGTGTGTTTGCACAAGCTGATCAAGAATAGGCATGATATTGCCGTCAGTATGCTTTATCACATAAAAGCCCATGTCGCGGTACGCTTGTATCAGCTTAGCCAGATAGGGTGTTACAAATTCACTGAATAATCTAGGACTCAGGAATGGTCCCTGATTCAGGCAATAATCCGCGCACAGGGCGAACCCATCGAGACCGCCATGTTCTGCCATCACTTCCGCCCGCCTGATGGCATCGTCCACCATGCGTTGTGCTTCGGCGTGCACACTCTCCGGTTCATCCGCCAGCCGGAATGAGAAGTCGTACATGGCATTACCGTCTGGGATGCTGAATGTGGCATCGCCATGGCGCACCAGAAAGTATTTATCTCCGCTGCGTTCACGAATTACATCTACTATACGCAGGCATTCCTCAAGAGAGCCTGGATTATCGTGGATGAATATGGCATCGTGCTCATAACGTTCTGCTGTATGGATGTAGAGATCCGCTATATCTTCGCGATGCAATTGGCGCTCCTTCTCCTCCATTTGATCCCACTGGGCGTAGGAGCGATGCGTGGGGTGAACCTTCCCAAAAGCTTCCATTGTCAGGAAGAACACCAACTCGAAATGCGGTACACGACCATGGATGGGTTTTCGGTCAAGAGCATCTGCAAAGCGCTGCCGCGGGGTAAGTTGTAGTTCGGTCATGTGTGTTCTCACAATAGGGTTGTGTAAAGTGCTACGATTTTGTAGTAATGGCGTCCCAGCTCTTGTAAACTTGCCGCACATTCTCCGGCTTGGCTCCAGCGCCAAATTCGCATTGGGCAAAACAACCGCCCTGCTTCCATAAATGCGCATGCACGCTTCTCACGGCGCGGTCAATGTCGTCAGTGGTACCAGTAGGCAGCATGTGTTGACGATCAATCTCGCCCCAGAAGGTGATCTGCCCTGCGAAAGGCGCAAGGTTCTCAACGCCCATACAGAATATCTGTGAGTTAAGTGCATCCACGTGGATTTCGACGAGATCAGGATAGATTGACAGGATATGCCCGTCGGAATGCATGAACAGTTTCTTGCCATAGCTGTGAGCTATTTGTGCGTATTCTGCATACATGGGCTTAAAGTACTCGCGCCATAATGCAGGATTGATAAGCAGTACGCGCTGCGATCCCCAATCGTCCATGAATCGCAGGGCATCTACATCAGTTTTCGCCCAGGTTACTAGCAGTTCGATGTAGAAACCGTGCATTTCGCGCATGAACGACAGCATCGCGGCTGGCGGATCCATCAAATCCATGTATAGATCCGTAGTACTGCGCATGAATTGCAGTTGCTCAAATGGGCGTGGACAAGGTCCACCGATCATGAATTTGTCAGAAAGAGCGCACTCTCGATTTACTTCATCAACCGAGATGGTTAGCCATTCGCGGGGGATGTGTACACGCGAAGTATCTGACTGCCAATCCTTGATAATTGGTTCTTTTACCTCGCCAATGACACCGGCTTGTATGTTTACAAATGTGCAACCCCACTCATCTGTGTATTCGCCGATTACATACGGGTCGCCGCGTGTAATGGGTTTCTCTCGCTCATGACCGTCGGGTCCGCCAATATCACTGGGGAAGTCGTCAAGTAATTGCCTATATTCTGCGGGGTAGGTCCATGATGCCCAAGGTAATACCCATAAATCACGCGGTGCGCGCGCCGGATTCTGAAAATTCAGTGTTTGATATACCAACTCTCTGGATGTGGCAGTCATGGCGCTTGTTCCTCTGTCAATGAATCTAGTGCTGGCGTCAATATGGATTACTACGCTTGAGCAAGTTTAGCTGTAACAGCAGCGTTGTAGTCATCTACGATGCGTCCCACCAGCCGTATGCGTTCAATATCACCTTGCGATGACATTTCATCCGATATGCCCAGGATCAACTTTGGACCGAAAAGTTTCAACAGTTTTTCGGTGCATTCTGCCAGAACATCCTCGCTGAATGTGCTATCAAAGTAGACTGCCGGGATTCCATCCAGTAGGTATATCTCATCACCTAACGCGTCTTTGACTTCTTCAAGTGTCACATCTCCCTGCGGTTGAGGTGTGATTGCCTCGATGCCATCCAAGCCAGACGTTCGGGCGTATTTCAGGAGAGCGCGTGTATCGCCATCCCAGTGCGAACAGACCCACTTGCCAGCCGTATGCAGCTTAGCGCATCGCTCCAGATAGGCTGGCAGGACATATTCCTCGTACAGCATCGGGGACAGCGTGCTGCAGTGCAGGTTATCGCCAAAGTTAATGAGCTGGATCGGTGATGCGTTAATTACATCAATCATGCGCATGTGGTTTTCATGGAGCGCACGGAAGTAGTCGCCAACTACGTCACTCCATTCGTATAGCGCGTATACACCGCGCTCAACTCCCATTGTGTTAATGTATAGATCTTGCACGTTGACGCGCGGCATGAACATCGTCGGTGCGCCAATGCGACCCCACTCGCGGTAAACGCGATCATAAGCATCCTGGTTCCACTTCCAAGTGGTATTGTCGAACAGCCAGGTGAAGATGCGCATCTCCTCCGGCGACTCAATCCAGCGCTTTTCCTCGATGCGATACCAACTATTTGGAGTGATACGCACTTCCTCAGTAAGTGTGCCTTTAGGCGTGTCTATTACATGAGTGATATGCTCGTCGTCAACGCGGATATCCTTGCGCGAGACTCCCGGTGGATCAACATTGACGAATGAGTCATTGAAGAAATACAAGCGATTCGAGCATCCCAGATCGCGGTAAATCTCTGGCTCGCTCATCGCGGCATATTTGCCGGGCAGTGGCGTTTTCGTGAAGTAGCGGTCGGTAAACCACGCCAGGATGCGCGGTTGCCATATGACCATTCCGTTTGCGCGCCCATAGCAGACGTCGAGATTGAGGTTCCACAGGTCGAGATTACGATGATCGGTCGGTCTATTCATTTGGTTCAATCCCTGCATGAAGCATCAGCCAGACACTCTCATGACCTGCTTCACGCTATCAATGATTGTGTGATTCCCGCTCTAGTATCTCCCATACTTTGGAAATGTAAAAGCGATAATTTGCGAGCGGCGTGCCATTTGGTATACGATGGTCGAGACCCAGCAAGCATCCGCCTGAAGCAATCATGTGCGGAAGTTTAGATTCCAATTCGGCTTCGATTTCACTTGGGGTTCTGCGCAGCACATGCTTATCAATGCCGCCAACGAATGCCAGTTGCTTTCCGTATCTCCGTCTGACACTTACGATGTCCACACCTGCAGCTGGCTCCATAGGCAGCATGACATTGATGCCGGTATCAAGCAATGCGGCGATGACACTATTTATATTACCGTCGGTATCTATCGAAAACAGCTGCGCACCGCGGTCTCGGAGCATATCCCAGATCCTGCGATAGTATGGCTTTATGAATTGCTGGATTAAAATTGGTCCGATCAGTGGACCGCTCTTCCCTGCGAAATCTTCATGAACATCGAGCTGGTCTATGGTAACAACAGAAGAAACCTGGTCCAGCACGTATTGTGCTGTCTGACCGATTGTTGCCAGCATATCGTGAATCAACTCCGGTTGCTCATAAAACGCGATGCACAATGCTTCCTCACCCATCAACTGTCTCGGCTCATCAAAGCCGCCCGGAATGGAAACACTAACCACGTGCCCAGCATCTTGCGCCTGTTTAGCAGTAGTAACCCAGTTTGCGCTCAGTCGACTTTCTGAGTACTCATAGTGGTGCTTTATCCGTTGCCAGTCATCCATGTTACGCACTGGATGATTGAGCGGAAGCGGCAGTGTGGCAGACGCTTTGATGAGTTTTACCGTGCGACCATAGTAGTCTCTGGCAATGATGTATTCATCGGTTTCCTCTAATACCTGCTCGTCAGCAGGTGTATCCCATCCGCAGTTCACCGGCAGCGATGTCCACATAGGGCGACGGTAGCGAAAGGCTTGGAACGCCAGTTCCTCTGGAGATGCACCTTGCTGTTCCCACTCCTCACGCAGTCCGATCAGCGGTCCGAATATCTCTGTGAAGAGTGGTCGGATGTTCGCACGGAACGTCATGTGGTCGAGATACTCCTCCCGCCTAACCTCCATACTGCGATGGATCGCCAGACGGGCATGAATATCTGCAAAGCGAGTAGTCATAGCAAATCCATAGCCGTCAGAATCGGATTCAGTCTATTTCGTGTGCGCCATTCTCTGTATCTGGGAATGACATTTCGTCAACGAATGCATCCTGGAAATTCGGATCTTCATTCAATCCGACATGCTGGATGCGTGATCGAATAGTGTCATACACAGAATTGTCGGTGATAAACAAACTGAGCTTAGCGCCTAACAAAGCGGTATTACCAACCGGTTGTACTTTTTGCAGCGGAAATTTGATAAGACCGATGCGACGGGCACTGCTGCGGCTGATGTAGTTGCCAAAAGCGCCCGCCAGATACAAGTGATTTAAATCATCAAGCGACGCGCCCCATTGATTCAGCAGCAAACCGATACCTGCCGCTATTGCACCTTTTGCTAACTGGAGTTCGCGTATGTCAGTCTGAGATAAAACGACAGGTGCACATAGCGTCCATTGCCTCTCGCCACTCGCGGATGTCTCACCGCTGATCATTCTGCCAGTAGGCTTGATGATCCCTAGTTCCAGACCAACCGCAACTGCATCCACTAAGCCGCTTCCGCAGATGCCTCGCGGTTCCGTTTGACCCAGCACACGGCACACCACATTGTCGTTCTCAAGCAGCACTTCGGATATCGCACCGGTGGATGCTCGCATGCCCATGGCGATACGCGCACCTTCGAACGCGGGTCCTGCCGCAGTGGATGAGCATAACATGCGGTCTCGGTTACCTATCACTATCTCACCGTTGGTACCCAGATCAACCAGACCAACCAGATCCTTACTCTCGTGC
>Ga0351944_1080_pt1 | contig 11670 bp, 8 predicted proteins | sample BONcelT113001F13_FD_205820 | JGI IMG/M metagenome (GOLD analysis project Ga0351944, IMG submission 205820) | Enriched cells from coal bed in the Powder River Basin, Montana, United States - BONCAT cells T11 rep3 HSBNCT.T11.300.1.F13 ... | reverse complement strand
CCTGGAGATTCCAAAGCCGAAAGTCGCGGTTCTGGCTGCAATCGAGCAGGTCAACCCCGGCATCCCCTCGACGCTGGACGCGGCCATTCTTTCGAAGATGGTTGATCGGCGCCAGTTCGGCGACATCATCCTCGAAGGTCCGCTGGACATCGACTGCGCCCTGGACCGCAAGGCGGCCGCCAGAAAAGGCGTGCACAGCGAAGTCACCGGAAATGTCGACATTTACCTGGCCCCTGAGATGGACACGGCCCATATGTTTGCCCAACTGCTTGTTTACATAGGAAATATGCCAATGGTTGGCGCAATGATGGGCACGAACAGCCCCGTGGTCCTGGACCTGCCCTTTGTCACACAAGACCATAAGGTCGTTGAAATCGCCCTGGCGGTTTTAATGGCCGGCGGTCGAGCCGACCGCGCATAGAGAAACCGGGGGAACAATGATAACGCAAGCGCCGCAAATGCTGATCGTCAATGTCGGCTCCACCTCCACCAAGGCTGCATTTTTCAGGGGTTTAGAGCCGGTGTTTCAGGAAACGATCCTGTACAGCGCCGAGGACTTGTCGGGCTACGCCGGCCTGTCCGACCAGTTGCCCCGCCGCCGGGACGACCTGGATCGGTTCGTGGAAAAAAAGGCCTATACCATCGACGAGGCCATGTGCAGCGACCTGCTGGAGGGAAAATACGGCAGGCACCCCTCGGCGCTGGGACCGGCCATGATGTTGTCTTTCGCCGGAAGATACGGGAAACGGGCCGTTATTGTCGATGCGCCGAGCACGGATGAATTCGATCCCCTGGCCCGGATCTCCGGGTTGCCCGAAATCGAGCGCCGCAGCGCCTTTAACGCCCTGAACCAGAAGGCGGCGGCCCGTCGCATGGCCCGCGCCGTGGGCCGGCCTTACGAGGGTCTGCGGCTCGTCGTCGCCCACCTGGGCGGGGGGATCACGATCGGCGCCCACCGGAATGGCCGTGTCGTGGATTGCACCCACGGATTGACGGAAGGGCCGTTTACGCCGGAAAGGGCGGGAGCTCTTCCAACCCAGGATCTGGTCGACCTGGCCCTTTCGGACGTCATGGACCCGAAGCAGTTGCGGGCCCGTCTGGTCGGCCGCGGCGGTCTCGACGCCTATCTCGGCACGACGGACGCCAGAGAGGTGGAGGCTATGATCCTCAAGGGCGACGCCAAAGCCGAATCGATCTACAGGGCGATGGCCTATCAGATCGCCAAGGATATCGGGGCCATGCGCGTGGCGCTGCAGGGGACGGCAGACGGGATCATTCTGACGGGCGGCCTTGCACGCTCGGACATGCTGACCGGCTGGGTCCGCCAGTGGGTCGAGGACCTGGCGCCTGTCTTCGTCTATCCCGGCGAGGATGAAATGGCGGCATTGGCCGAAGGCGGGCTGCGCGTATGGTCAGGGGAGGAAACGGTGAGGTCATATGGAAAATAGCAAGGACATGCTCAAAAAGTCGCCGTGGCAGAAAATCGGCCGCTATCTGGGACTGGAACATTCGTCGATGACGCAGGCGCTGGCACAGCAGAAGGATATGTCGCGCCGGGGCATCCGCAAGCCCGTGGGAGAAATATTGCTCGAAACGGGAAAGATCGGCCGGAACGAACTGGAAGCGGCACTGCGCAGGCAGAGGCTGGACCGCATGCGTTCGCTGGCCTTGTTTGCCTCCGTGGACGGGAATAAGCTGAACCGCCTGTGCGACTTGCTGGAGGATGTGACGATTCCCGCCGGGCTTGAGTTCATTCGCCAGGACACGGTCGGAGACTGTTTCTATCTGATTGTTTTCGGGAGCGTGCTCGTCTTCCGGCACGATGACTTCGGGGAAGAGGTGCCGCTGGAAACGCCCGGAGCCGGCGAATCCATCGGCGAGATGGGCTATTTTTCCGACGGGAAGCGCTCCGCCTCGGTTCGTGCATTGGAAGAATCGCTGCTGCTCAAGATTTCCTACCGGAACCTGCAGGAGGCGTTCAACATCTCGCCGGAGTTGGGCGTCCATTTTCTCAACATCGTCACGGAACGGCTGCGCCGCACGAGCATTCGCTTCCAGGAAACCGTCAAAAAATCCCGGATCGCCGAAAAATCGCTCAGCAATCTCTATGATTTTCTTGACCTTTCTGAAATCGTCAGCCTCAACTTGAGCATCGAGGACCTCATTGAACGCGTGGTGCTCATGGCCGGCAAAATCATGAAAGCCGACCGTGCGACCCTTTTTCTCCTGGATGCGGCCGCCGGCGAACTCTGGTCCATGGTTGCCGAAGGAGAAAAGAGCCGGGAAATCCGGATCCCGGTGGGCACCGGCATCGCAGGATGGGTGGCGCAGCATGGAAAAATGCTGAACATTAAAGACGCCTATCAGGACCCGCGCTTCAACCAGGACGTTGACCGGCGGACCGGATACCGAACCCACTCCATCCTGTGCGGCCCTGTTGTCAATCTGCAGGGCGAACTCATAGGCGTCATCCAGGTCATCAACAGAAAAGACGGCGTCTTCACAAAGCACGACGAATCGCTGTTCCGCGTCCTTTCCCATCAGATCGCCATTTCCGTGGACAATTGCCGTCTCTCGCGCAGGATCATGGACAGCTATGAGAAGATGTCCGTCCTTCTGGATGTGGTCACCTCCGTCTCCCAAAGCATGGACCTGACCACCGTCATCGCACGCATCGTGGAAAAAATAACGCAGATTCTTCACGCAGAACGCAGTTCTCTTTTTTTACTGGACAAGCAGACGGGGGAACTGTGGTCGCGGGTGGCGCAGGGATTGTCCTATGCCGAGATCCGCTTCCCCCGGAACGAGGGACTGGCGGGACACGTGGCCTGCTCCGGAGAGGTCTTGAATATCCGGGACGCCTACCAGGACGCCCGGTTTAATGCGGAGGTGGACCGGCGGTCGGGATTTACCACGCACACGGTCCTGTGCCTCCCGCTGAAAAACCGTGAAGGAGAGATCATCGGCGTCACCGAAGTCATGAACAAGCAGGGGGGCGTCTTCACGGAAGACGATGAGGAACTGCTGCGGGCCCTGACCGCCCAGATTGCTTTCACCCTCGAGAATGCCCAGTTGTTCGAACGCGTGGCCTCCATGAAAAATTATCTCGAAAGCGTTCATGAAAGCATCGCCAGCGCCATCCTGACCCTGGACAATGACTACCGGATTGTCACGGCAAACCGGGCGGCGCTCAAGCTCTTCCGCAGTACGCAGGAGGCGCTTCCAGGGCAGGACATCCGGGCCTTTCTGGGGCAGGACAACGGACGTATCCTCAGGCATATTGAAAAAATATATGACGCTCATTGCGCCGCCATCGATCAGGATGTTGAGCTCACGCTGTCCGGAGGGGTGTCCTGCAGCGTCAATCTGAATTTTGTCCCGCTGATCGGCCATAAGCAGGACGATCAGGGGCTGGTCCTGGTTTTTGAGGATATCAGCCAGGAGAAGCTTCTGAAGGGAACGCTGTTGCGCTATATGGCGCCGGACATCGTGGAAAAGGTGCTCAACGATCCCGGCCGGCCGTGTCTGGGCGGCGTACGCAGCAGGGCGACCATCATGTTTGCCGATATCCGCGGCTTCACCGCACTGGCGGAAACGATGAGTGCCGAGCAGACGATGGATCTCCTGAATGAATGCTTCACGGTGCTGGTCGATATCCTGATGAAATATTGCGGTGTTCTGGATAAATACATCGGCGACGCCATCATGGCGGTCTTCGGGGTTCCCTTTGCGCATCAGGACGACGCCTTGCGCGCCGTGCGAACGGCCATGGAAATGCGTGAAGCCATCGGCCGCTTCAATGAAACCCGCCGTCAGCGCGGTCACGCCCCGATCGGTATCGGTTTCGGCCTGGCCACCGGTGAAGTGGTCTCGGGTAATATCGGGTCTGAAAAGAGAATGAATTTCACCGTTATCGGCGATGATGTCAATATTGCGCAATATCTGGAAAAACAGAACAAATTTTACGGCACCGGCATCCTCATCAGCGAAGCCACGAAAATGGAAGTGGGCGATGCCTACGTCACACGACTGATCGACCGGATCCTGTTCAAGGGGAAGAAGAACCCCGTCAATGTTTATGAAGTGCTGGGAGAGACGGGCTGCCCCGTCCATCCGGCAGTCATGACTTTTTGTGAAGGGCTCGGGCTCTACCATCAACGGAATTTCCGGGATGCCGGCCGGCTATTCGAACAAGGCGCCGCCAGCGATCCGCCCTGCCGCTGCTATTTGGAACGATGCCGGCACTTCGAGGCGAATCCGCCGCCGCCCGACTGGAACGGCGTCTGGATGGCCCAGGACGATTAGAACGGAGCCGCTGCTTCTCAGACGAAAGGTGGTCGATCGGCTGACCACCCGGTCCGACTGAACCATTATCGAAAAACGAGACCCCATGCACGAGCTGGCCGTTACCGAAGGAATTCTGAAGGTGGTTCTGAGACACGCCGCGGCAAACGGCGCCGCGCGCGTCGTGGGCATCGGCCTGCGAATCGGCGAACTGAGCGACCTGGCCGATGAATGGCTCCAGCGTTATTTCGATTATCTGAGCCGCGACACCATCGCCGCGGGCGCCCGTATCCGGGTGGAGAAAATTCCCGTCGTCTTCCGCTGCGAGACCTGCGGGGATGACTTTCGGGTCAGGCTCAATGAGATGAAGGACGTTGCCTGTCCGGTCTGCGGCCCGGGCAACGCGAGCCTCGTTTCGGGCCGTGAGTTTACCGTCCAGCAGATCGAGGTGATCTGACGGCCCCCGGCGTTCGAATCCGGCCATGACACTCTTTGATCCCCGCGAAAAACGGCTTCGCCGCGGCTCAAGATCTTTTTCGCTTGAAATGTAATGAGGAGGTATCGTTCCATGGCAGACATCCGTCTGATCGAAATCCGGGAGGAGATCCTCTCGGACAACCAGTATCTTGCCGAAGAGATCCGGCAGGCCCTCCAGCGTGAAGGCGTCTTCATGCTGAACCTGATGGCCTCTCCGGGCGGCGGGAAGACCAGCCTCATTCTGGAGACCATCCGCCGGCTCAGGGATGAATTCCGCATTGCCGTCATCGAGGGGGACATCGATTCCACCGTCGATGCGGAAAAGGTGGCGGCCCTGGGGATCCCCGCCGTTCAGTTGCGGACGGGCGGCGCCTGCCACCTCGATGCGCCCATGATCCGCATGGCCCTGGACGGCATGGATCTTTCGGCTCTCGATCTGCTGCTGATCGAAAATGTCGGGAACCTCGTCTGTCCCGCCGAGTTCGACACGGGGGCGCATCGACGGGCCATGATCCTGAGCGTTCCGGAGGGCGACGACAAGCCGCTTAAGTATCCCCTGATGTTCACGGTCTGCGACGCCCTGATCGTCAACAAAATCGATTACCTGCCCGATCCCGGTTTCGACATGGCCGCCCTCAGAGCGCGGGTCCTGAAATTGAACCCGGGCATCCGGATTTTCGAGGTCTCCTGCCGGAGGGGTGAAGGTCTGGACGATTGGGCAGGCTGGCTTGGCGAACAGGTCAAGTTTGAAAGGATTGAAAAACATGGACCCTTATGAAAAGCTGCGTGAACTCTTGGACGCCCACCCTTCGGGCGCGCCGCCATCAAAGGCCTTCGATGAAATCCTCCGGATTCTTTTCAGCCCGGAAGAAGCGGCCCTGGCGTCGCATATGACCCTCACGCCGCGTCCCCTGGAATCGATCGCTGCCGCCGCCGGTGTTTCCGCAGAAACGGCGGGAAGCATGCTCGAAGCAATGGCCGACCGGGCGATCATCTTTTCCCGGGAAAAGGACGGGAAACGACTCTACGGGCTGTTGCCGACGATTCCCGGCCTCTTTGAATATCCCTTCATGCGGGGTCGCGGCACTCCCGGACTGGAACGACTGGGACGTCTCTGGGACGAGTACCACCGGGACGGCCTCGGGGCGGCCTTTGCGGGCAATCCCACGCCCGTGGCCCGCGTCGTCCCTGTGGAGCAGGCCCTCGAGGCGGCCACGCGCGTGCATCCCTATGATGAAGTGGCCCGGCTCATCGACCGTGTGGATTTCATCGCCCTGGGCCAGTGCGCCTGTCGCGTCAGCCTCGATGCCTGCGACAAACCAAAAGAGGTGTGCCTCTTCTTCGACGGACCGGGTCGTTTTCTGGTCGAGCGCCGCTACGCACGCGCCATCAGCCGCACGGAAGCCCGTGCCGTCCTCGATCTTTCCGAGAAAGCGGGACTGGTGCATACGAGCAGCAACAACGCCGACCGGCCGTCTTTCATCTGTAACTGCTGCCGCTGCTGCTGTACGATCCTCACCTGCCGGACACAGCTCAACCTGTCCCAGGGCTTTGCCGTAAGCGGCTTCGAAGCCGTCATCGATGCGGATCACTGCATCCGGTGCGGCATCTGCGCCGATGACCGCTGTCCCATGGAAGCCATCGAGATTAATAAAGATCTGGCGATCGTCCATCCTGAAAAATGTATCGGCTGCGGCCTGTGTGTCACGGCCTGTCCGGTGGAGACCATCACCCTGGTTCGGCGGTCGAATCCACCGGAAATCCTGCCGACGAACCAGGAGATGGGTATTCGCGTTCTGACGGAAAAAGGCAAACTGGAGCGCTTTCTCGGGCAGATGAAACGTTGACGACCTCGCAAAAAAGTCAGGAATGCTCCCCCGCTTTTCTTCATCCCCTTCCACGGGGGAGGCGAAAATGGACGTTTGCGAATCCATCAAACGCTGATTCATCCGCTCCGGACTGAAGTGGTGATGACGATGCATGCGCTCAAAAAAACAGTCCTGATCATTTGCTGCCTCCTTCTGGTTCTGATCCCTGGAAGCAGCCGCGAGGGCAACCGGGCGCAGGCGGCGCCGTCCTCCGGGCAGCTCTCCATCGTCTTCACGCATGACCTGCATTCCTATTTTCTTCCCCATGCGGTTTTCACGGGAGAGGACCGGCCGGCCGGCCGGGGCGGATACGCCAAAATCGCCCATCTCATTCAGCAGCAGCGCGCCCTCAAGGGGGACCGTATGCTGCTCGTCGATGCGGGGGATTTCAGCATGGGGACGCTCTTCCACACGACCTTCATGACGGAAGCCGCTGAACTCAGGCTCATGGGGGAAATGGGATACGACGTCACGACCTTCGGCAATCACGATTTCGATTTTCACAACGACGGCCTGGCGGCCATGTTGCGCGCCGCCCGATCGAAGGGGGGACGCCTGCCGGCCATCGTGGCATCCAATGTTGCCTTCAGCGGCGACGTCGCTGAAAGTGCTCTGAAAGAGGCCTTCCGGCAGTATCCCGTCCGAGACTATATCATCCTGGAAAGAAACGGGTTGCGCATCGGCCTGTTCGGCCTTATGGGAAAGGATGCGGCGGATGATGCGCCTTTTGCCAAACCGCTCGGTTTTGGCGATATTCTGACGAGCGCCCGGCGCGTCGTGGAGATTCTCGAAAACAGCGAGAAGGCGGATGTCATCGTCTGCCTCTCCCATTCCGGAACGTCGGCTGTCAAAAGTCACTCTGAAGACGAGCGCCTGGCGCGCCACGTTCCGGAGATCGACGTGATCATCAGCGGGCATACCCATACGGTTCTGCCCCGGCCCATCCTGATCGGCAAGACCCTGATCGTCTCCGCCGGCTGCTACGGCGAATTCCTGGGCGTCCTGGATCTGCGTGTGGAAAGGGGCAGGAACGTGACGGCGACCTCCTATGAGCTGATGCCTGTCAGGGCCGACCTTCCTGAAGACCCGCGCCTTGCGGCAGACATTCTGAAATTCAGGCAGGCCGTCGATCGGGACTATCTGGCGTCTTTCGGCTATCGCTGGGATCAGGTGATTGCCGAGGCGGATTTTCACCTGGAGCCGCTGTCTTCAATTTACGCCAATCCCCGGGAGACCGGGCTCGGCAATCTGATCACCGATTCCTTCCGCCATGCCGTGGAACGGGCGGAAGGCAGGAACCACGAATACATTCATCTGGCGATCGATCCCCTGGGCCTGATCCGGGATTCCTTCCGGCAGGGAAGGATCACCGTCGCGGATGTCTTCCAGGTTCTGTCGCTCGGTCTCGGCATGGACGGCGTCCCCGGTTATCCGCTTGTGGCAGCCTATATCACGGGCAGCGAGATGAAGGATCTGCTGGAGGTACAGACCTCGGTGGCGCCCTACAAAACGGACGCCTATCTGCAGCTCTCCGGCGTCAGAATGACCTATAATCCGAATCGTCTCCCGTTTGATCGCGTCACGGACGTGCAGGTTCGCGACGCCGGCGGGATCTACCGGCCGCTGCGGACCGGACAGCTCTACCGCATCTGCATGAACAGCTATACGGCCAAGATGGTGGAATTCCTGCAGCGCGCCTCCCACGGCCTGATCCGTTTGACGCCGAAAAACAGAGACGGCAGGCCCATAGGCGATATCCATGACGCCCGGATTGATGCGGATCCGATGAAACCCGGCATTCAGGAACTCAAGGAATGGGTCGCCCTGGCAAGCTACATGAACACCTTTCCGGACCGCGACGTTAACGGCGTCCCGAACATACCCGGCCGATACCGCGGGCCGGAAGGGCGGATCACCGCATCGCCCTCCTGGAGTCCCATCCGGCTCATCGCCGGCGGCAATATCGTCACCTGGGGCGCCCTTGCCGCAGGGGTGTTGTTGCTGTGCCTGCTGGGACTTTTTATCCGGATGCTTCGCAAACGTCTGACAAAGACGTCTTGAAGGAGGAATGCATTCCAGGGCCGGGCCCGCCCGGATTCCCGCAACGCACGGCGGCAGGAATCCGGCCTTGGGTCTGCAATGGCCCCGAGGGGAGGCCCGGCATCAGGCGCCGGCGTTGTAGGCCACGGGGTCAAGAGGCGATCCGGCCGGGAAGATCCGGGCGCCCAGTTCCCGATCCATCATGAAGAGACCCTGTTTGCCGTCACCGATCATCTCCATCTGCCGCAGGATCTTTTCCGCACCCGCCTCTTCTTCCACCTGCTCCTTGGAAAACCACGCCAGCATAGAGTCGGAAGCGATATCGCTCTCCTTCCGGGAAAGCTTCACGAGATCATGAATCTTGGAGGTGATGAACTTCTCGTGTTCAAGCGTATCCTGCCAGGCCTCCAGCGGTGATTTCCAGGCTGTCTTGAGCTGCCTGAGGTTCAACAGCGTCACGGTCCCGCCACGGTCCGTGATGTGGTCGAAGAACTTCATCGCGTGCATCATCTCCTCATGGGCCTGGCAGCGCATCCAGTGCGCCATGCCATCGAGGTTTTCGGCGTGTAACCACGCCGCCATGGAAAGATAGATATAATAGGATTCGAGTTCATTTTTGATCTGCTCGTTCATCGCGTCGCGCATTTTTTTCCCGATCATGTCTTTTCCTCCTTGACGTTCGGTTTTCCTTGACGTTCGGTTTTCATTTTCGGTTAAGTTAATGCCTGGCCGTCAAAATTGCAATGGTTTTGTATTGACTCTTTGAGGCCGCTTATCTATACTTCACCGATGTTATGCTCCCCCCGCGCATCCGGGGCGCGGCCGCTTGGCGCCGCGGCGGGCGGTGGTGCATGGAAACGGACGGAGAAGGATATCCTGAATGAAAAAAGGCTCGATATGCTTGACGATTCTGCTGTTCTTGCTGGGGTTTGCCGCAGGCGCCCGGGCGGAGACGGTCAACATCGTCAAGATCAACAGCGATGTGGTGATTGAAGAGAACACGAAGGTCAACAACGTCGTCGTCCTGGGCGGCCAGATTACCGTGCACGGCACGGTTGAAAAGCATGTCGTGGCCATCGGCGGTTCCGTCGTGCTGACCCGGACCGCTCTGGTGGGGGGAGATGTGACGGCCTTGGGCGGCATCATCGTGGTCGGGAATGGCGCGGACGTGCACGGCTCTCTGATGGAGATCAATTCCTCGAATATTTCCGACGCCATTTCGGATATTTTGAGCGATGACTGGCAGGGCTGGTCCTGGCTCTTTGCCATTTTTTCATTGGTTGTTTTTCTGGCCACGCTTGTGATCGCCACGCTGATTGTCACCCTGATCCCGAAACCGATCCTCAGGATTTCCGAAGGCATCGCGCTGCATACCTACCGGGCGACGATCTCGGGATTCATCGGCCTGCTCATGATCGCGCCGGTGGCGATCCTGTTGACCCTTTCCGTTGTCGGCATCGTCCTGATCCCCCTGGAAATCATGCTGGTCGCCGGCGCCGCGGTCTTCGGCTTCATCGCCGTCGCCCGGATTACCGGACAGCGGATTCTGTCCTTGATGAAAAAACCGAGCGACAGCCTTATCCGCCAGGTCTTCTGGGGTTTGCTGATCCTGTGGATCGTCGGCTGGATTCCCTATGTCGGATGGATGATCAAGGTTTTGGCGATTGTTCTGGGGATGGGCGCGGTCATGATCACCCGGTTCGGCACCAAAAAGGTATGATGCAAGGAGTCCCGCATGGCTGATCGAAAAAGCATTTTCTGGAAGCAAAAAATCGTATCACCGGAAGCGGTCCTGGAGCGCATCGAGCCGGGCATGAGCATCTTTCTGGGCACCGGCATGGCCGAGCCCCGAACCCTCGTCAAACACCTCATGGCCTCCGAGCAAATGAATCTTCAGGATCTTGAAATGATTCAGTTGATCAGCCTCGGCGAAACGCCCTCCATCGACGCCCGCTACTCGAAAAAATACCGCCTGAAAACCTTTTATTCGGGGTGGATCGCCGACGCCGCCATCCGGGAGGGGCGGGTCGATCTGATCCCAAGCCGTTTTTCCCGCATCCCCTGGCTGTTCAAGTCGGGTGCGATCCGGATCGACATGGCCTTCATCCAGATCACGCCCTTCGGCGAATCCGGCTATGCCAGCCTTGGCGTGGGGGTTGACGTGGCGCGCCATGCCATGGAACATGCAACGGTCGTGGTCGGCGAAATCAACGAGCAGGTCCCCCGGACCCTGGGAGATACGCTTGTACGGGCCGAAGAATTCGACTACCTGGTCATGGCGACGGAACCGCCCATTTACCTGGAGCGATGGCCCGTCAACGAAGTCTATGACAAACTGGCCTCTCATGTCGCCTCGGCGGTGGCGGACGGCAGTTGCATCTCTTTTTCGATCGGCCCGCTTTACGATGCGCTGGGCGTGCATCTGACCCGGAAAAAAAACCTCGGAATTCATACGCCGTTCTTCACGGACGCCCTGATGGACCTCGTCAAAAGCGGCGCCGTGACGAACCGCCGCAAGGCTTTCTTCCCGGGAAAATCACTGGCATCCTATGCCCTGGGCACGGCGGATCTTATGCAGTGGCTCGATCGCAATCCGCTCGTGGAATTCCAACCCATTGACGTCACTCAAGATCCAAAGAATATCGGCTTGAACGACCAGTACATTGCGATTGTGCCGGCCAGCAAAGCGGACCTGACCGGGGATGTCGCGCTGCATGCCGGCAAGGGAAATGTAACGGCCGGTCCGGGCGCCGTTCACGAAATTGTGACGGGCGCGGCGCTTTCAAAAAACGGCAGGACGATTTTTGCCCTGCCGAGCCGGAGCCGGAAAGGGGAAGCCAATATCGTCCTTTCCGTCACGGATTACGCCTACCAGTTTTCCAGCCGTGAGTCGCTGGACACGATCATTACGGAATACGGCGTGGCCTATCTGACGGGACGGACCATCCGCGAACGGGCGCAGGCCCTGATCGACATCGCCCATCCCGACGACCGGGCGGGG
>Ga0351944_1079_pt1 | contig 11804 bp, 10 predicted proteins | sample BONcelT113001F13_FD_205820 | JGI IMG/M metagenome (GOLD analysis project Ga0351944, IMG submission 205820) | Enriched cells from coal bed in the Powder River Basin, Montana, United States - BONCAT cells T11 rep3 HSBNCT.T11.300.1.F13 ... | reverse complement strand
TCGTGATCGAAGGAGCACCGAACACCGGGAATATTACGGAAGCTGGTTTGTTAATAGACTTATTGCGACAAACAAAATTCCAACCTCTCATTCAGGCTGATTTATTCGTAGATGGTTTTCTGCGAGCAAGTTCTTGGACTGGAGATTCCGATCCATGGTCTGCCGCCGAAGACAAAGTTAAACTAACGAAATCAGTTGTTATACGTTTTCCGGTTGAAAAGACAAAAAAGCGCAACGATACGGAGTTTTAAACTTAGTTAAGAGGCGATAATTTTAGAAAATATTGTGTAAACGACTGTGGGGTGACGACAATAATGAAAGGAAGACCGTTTAATCGGTCTCCCTTTCATTATTGTCGTAATGTCATAGAGAATCTTTCAAAAAAATATGCAGCCTTAAAAAGCAAAGGCTAAAAGAAAAATCAGTCTATCTTTTTGTAGGCGACTGCTTTTGCTCCACAGATTGGACACAGATCAGGCGGACTATTTTCAGCGATATGACCGCAAACACTGCATAAAAAATAATCAACAAAAACCGGGTTATTGATGGAATCCAAAGCCTTTTGATACAAGGAGGCATGGACTTTTTCCGCGTCATTTGCAAGCTGAAGCCCTTTTAATATTGCCGGAGGTTGATTTTCCGTCTGCGCTTCACTGATGAAGCCGGGGTACATTTCGGTGAATTCATGAGTTTCCCCTTCAATGGCAGCTTTGAGGTTTTCGGCAGTTGATTTGATCATGCCCAAATTACGAAGATGTGTGTGTGCGTGAATTGTTTCTGCTTCAGCAGCGGCACGAAACAGTTTTGCCACATAAGGCAGTTTTTCGGCATCGGCTTGCTTGGCAAACGCAAGATATTTTCTATTGGCCTGCGATTCCCCGGCAAAAGCTGTTGCTAAATTTTGTATAGTATTACACAAAATAAATACCTCCTCAATTTTAATATATCTTTATTGATTATTATTATCCATTGATGAATGAATGTCAAGTGAAGCGAGAGCGCTATTTATTGGAAAGAAATTTCAGAACTTTACTGCCAGTATCCTTGACTTTTCTTATTGCACCCGAATGTGTCTTGGTTCGTGGCTTCATATCGCGTTCTGAGCCAAAATCGCCACGTTTGATCTGAGTGCTTTTGGCCTTTTCAGGTGTAAGAGACTTTTTGATGGTGGCAAGAGCTTTGTCAGGCAAACTGTGACTGTCGCAGGTGAAAAGATCGATGGCGGCAAAGCCGAGTTCTGGATAAGTGTGAATCGCTAAGTGCCCATCTGTCAATAGTCCCATGACTGTGATGCCTTCCGGTTCAAATTGATGGCTCTGGATATTTAGCATTTTGAGGTTGGCAGAGTTGATTGCCTGAGAAAGTAAGTTTTGCAACAAGTTCATGTCGTTAAGAACTTCTTTTCGGCATCCATAGAAGTCAGCAGTCGTGTGTCGGCCGAAAGCAGCCAAAAGTGTCACCTCTCTTTTTTAACGTGGTCTGATTCGGGGCGAACTCTTTGTTGTCTTATTATACTTTGCTGGAGAGTGTCGCGCAATTGAAAACCGATTTCGTATATCATGGCTTGCGGGAATCGGTTTGGAAAGGTAAAATTTAAAGCATGGTAAAGTGTCTATTCGTTGAAAAAATTTGGGTATTAAAGGAGGATAACGGCATGATGCAAAATGCGGAACTCGCCAAAGGAATCTATCAGGTAGGCGCAGTGGATTGGATTACCCGTGATTTCCATGGCTACAGAACGCCGCGCGGAGTGACTTATAATTCATATTTGATCGTTGATGAAAAAATTTGCTTGATTGATACGGTGAAAGCACCGTTTGCCCGAGAATTGTTGGAACGGATCAGCCAGATTGTTGATCCTGAAAAAATTAACTATGTAGTGGTGAATCATGTTGAACCGGATCATAGCAGCGCTTTGCCTGCAATCATGCAAGCTGCACCCAAAGCTAAAGTGATTATCACCGAGCAAGGACGCAGCGAAGTATTGAAGTATTTTGGCCGCGAATATGATTTTCGCGTGGTAAAGAATGATGATTCGCTTTCACTGGGTCAACGAACTCTCAAATTCGTTCCGTTGCCGATGCTTCACTGGCCGGATTCTATGGCAACCTATTTGGTGGAGGATCAGATTTTGTTTTCCAACGACGCTTTCGGACAACACTATTCGACAAATTTTAAGTTTGATGATGAAAATGACTTGGCAGAATTGTTTTATGAAGCTAAAAAATATTATGCAAATATTCTTATGCCGTTCAGTAAACTTGTATCAAAAGCGCTTGATAGCCTTGGCCTTTTGCCGATCAAGATGATTGCTCCCAGCCATGGATTGATCTGGCGATCTCACGCGGTTGATATTCTTGGCTTATACAACAAATGGTCTATGGGTATAACAGAGCCTTTGATATTGGTCGTATATGACTCGATGTGGGGCAGTACTGAGACTATGGCCCGGCGAATTTTGGAGGGACTTACAGCTTCTGGTGTCAAGGCAAAGTTGTTCCGGATGTCAGAGTCGGATAAGAGCGAGTTGGTCGCGGAACTATTGATGGCCCGGGGCTTGATTGTAGGTTCTTCAACCCTTAATAACGGCATGTTACCCAATATGGCAGCATTGCTCTATTATATCAAGGGGCTTAAACCAATCAACAAGAGTGGCGCAGCGTTTGGAGCTTATGGTTGGGCTGGTGGGGCCCAAGCTGAGCTGGAACAGTCATTAAAAGCAGCAGGTATCCCAATTGAACTTGCCGGACCTACTCTTAAATGGGCGCCGACGCAGGAAGAAATTCAGAATTGTTTTGATTTTGGCTTCGCATTTGGTCAAAAAACGCTTGGTCGATAAAGAAACTCATGCTGAAGAAGAGGGCCTTACAGGCCCTCTTTCGTTACTGGCGACAAACATTACACAGAACATAAAAATCAATAACTGGGGGAAAAACATGCGAACGATACCCAAGGTGATATTGAAGAAGCAGGGAATACATGGAAGTGAATCAGGCCACCCGTGGATTTTTCAAAGTGAAATTGATTATGTTAAAGGAAATTTCAAACCCGGCGACATTGTGGATGTTTACAACTCGCGGCGGCACCATCTTGGTCGTGGGTATATCAACCCTCGTTCACAAATCACAGTCCGCTTGCTTTCCCGGGAAGAAGAACCGATTGATCGGGATTTTTTTGTCCGCAGGATTGCAAGGGCTTGGCAATATCGGCAGAGATTTCTGGAAGAACCGGAGTATTGCCGGCTGATTTTTAGTGAAGCCGACTTTTTGCCCGGCCTGATTGTTGACAAATTCGGTCCCTGTATTGTGATCCAGACCCTTGCGCTGGGAATGGATGTGTATAAAGAACTCATCATATCGGTTCTGGCTGAGTTGCTGAAACCGGAAATGATTTATGAACGCAATGACGCGCCGGTGAGAACATTGGAAGGTCTCCCTCTGCAAAAAGGATTTTTGAAGGGGCAAGGAGATACGCTGCTGACGGTGCACGAAAATGGTCTGCTATTTTACGCTGACATCGAGCACGGACAGAAGACGGGTTTTTTCTATGATCAACGGGAAAACCGCCGACTCTTGTCAAAGTTTGTCGCTGGGCATGAAGTGCTGGATTGTTTCTGTTTTACCGGATCGTTTTCTATTCACGCGGCGGCGTATGGAGCTAAACATGTATTGGGAGTTGATATTTCGTCTTCTGCAGTGGAAATGGCCTCGAAAAACGCAAGGCTTAATCAAGTGCAGGATCGTTGTGAATTCCGCGAGGCAAATGCTTTTGATTTGCTTCGGGAATATTCTGATGCCGGGCGAAGTTTTGATACGGTAATTCTTGATCCTCCAGCATTTACAAAAAGCAAGAGTTCGGTGGAAAATGCAGTTCGTGGCTATAAGGAAATCAATTTGCGTGGACTGAAAATGATTCGCCCAGGTGGCTATCTGGTGACTTGTTCGTGCTCTTTTCATATGGACCGTAATTTGTTCCGCAAGGTTATTGCCGAAGCGGCTGCAGATGCAAAGCGTTTGGTTCGTGAGGTGGCATATTTGTCACAGGCAAAGGATCATCCAGCAATACCGGCAGCGCCCGAAACAAGTTATCTGAAATTCATGGTATTGGAAATTCAATAGAGGATAGCTTGCCAAAAGTCGAAAAGTCAAATAAAATATATATAGGATATAATTCATAGTGCAATGTATTGGAGAGATAGATATGGGAAATCTTGCCGATGCCATTGAAAAATTTATTCTGCTCCGCTTGTCCGGTAGAAAGGATAACACCGTCGTGGTAAACAGAAATGATCTGGCTCAGGAATTAGCCTGTGCACCTTCTCAGATCAGTTATGTTGTCAATACCAGATTTACGGTTACGCGCGGGTTTGTGGTTGAGAGTCGCCGTGGCTCCGGCGGGTTTATCCGGATTGTCAGGATGCCGATGGCTAATGACGTTTTTGATACAATAGCAAGTCGTATTTTATCGAACCACACTGCGAATGATATTGACAATCTGGTTGAAGAATTGCTTGGCAATGGACTGATGACTAAAAGGGAAGCAGCCATGTTGATGCAATTTTTACAATTGATGCAAGAACGCCTGGATCCTGAAGAGCGGGTTCATGGATTGCGGGTGATATTTTCGACACTCTCGAATTTTTCATAGGAGGGTCACTATAATGTTGTGCGATGAATGTAGCAGTAACGCGGCATGTGTCCACATGATAAAGATACTGAATGGTGTTAAAACCGAAAAACATCTTTGTGAAATTTGCGCGACATCTGCCGGCGAGGCTTGCTTTTTGACCGGTATTCATTTTTCAGTCAATGATCTGGTAAAGGCGATTTTCACTCAGGAACTCAATGGTTTATCGCAAACAGAACTTTCATGCCCCAACTGCGGAATGGTATTTTCCGATTTCAGTCGTTCGGGGAAAATTGGTTGCAATGTCTGTTATGGCATTTTTCACGAACAACTGGAACCAATTTTACGCAGGGTTCATGGGATCAGCAATCATAATGGCAAAATACCGCGACGGGCAGAGAAAAAAACCCAGTTGCGTTTAGAAGTCAAGAGATTACGGGAAGATCTTGAACACTGCGTTGAGCGTGAAGACTATGAGTCTGCGGCTCAAATCAGGGATGGGATCCGGGGGTTGGAAAAGCAGTTGGAAATTGAGGGAGTAGAAACTCATGGAAAATGAAGCCAGCATCTTGTTTGATGGCCAGGTTCCTGCCTGGATGGAACAACCGGGACCGGAAGGCGATATTGTCTTATCAAGCCGGATCAGGCTGGCCCGCAATCTGATCGGAGTCCCTTTTCCCGGACAGGCAGACAGCGGACAGTTGAAACAAATTGAGCATAGGGTTTCTTTTTCGGTGGAGGATTTGACTGCCGCTGATCCAAGCCATCAATTTAAGATGTTCGAAATGGCATCAATAACTGAGCAAGAACGGTGGATTTTAGTCGAAAAGCACCTTACCAGTCTGAAACATATCCAGTATCCATCATACCGGTCCCTGATCGTTCGTGACGATAATGCAGTCAGCATTATGATCAACGAAGAAGACCATATTCGAATTCAAAGCCTCACAGCAGGGATGAATCTGAAAGGCGCCTGGCAAATGGCGGATGAAACTGATAATTTTCTGGAATCTCGACTTGGATTTGCCTTTAGTGAAAATCTTGGTTATCTGACTTCCTGCCCGACTAATCTGGGAACAGGGCTCAGGGCATCGGTGATGATGCATTTGCCAGCGTTGGTATTGTTAGGACAAATGCACCGAATTATTGAAGTGTCGACTCAACTGGGGATGGCAATACGAGGGTTTTATGGTGAAGGAACCGATGCTTATGGAAATGTATTTCAACTTTCAAATCAACAGACCATGGGCTATAACGAACAGGAAATAGTAAACAATGTCCTGATACTGGCCCGGCAACTGGTGGAACAGGAGAGGACGGCCCGCCAGCTGTTGGTCAATGATTCAGCGGTAGAATTGGCTGACCGGGTCTGGCGTGCTTATGGAATCCTGCGATATGCCCGCAGCCTTTCAAGTCAGGAGACATTGGGCCTGTTGAGTGCAGTTCGGCTGGGAATCGATCTGGGCATCATCAGTCATCTTCCGCCGGAAGTTTTCACAGAAATGATTATCGGCAGTCGTTCGTGTGTTGTTTCCCAAATGGCACATGATAAAAAAATTGATAAGGTTGAGCGGAATTGCTTGAGAGCGAAAATTATCCGCGACCGAATCAAGGGAGGGGAAAGTGATGTTTAACCGATTTACCGAAAAGGCTCGCAGAATTTTGGTGCTTGCCCAGCAAGAAGCTTTGGAATTACATAGCGACCATATCGGCACGGAACACTTGTTGATAGGATTGGTTGGTGATCCGGACAGCGTCGCGTCTAAGGTGTTGGAATCGCTGAACTTGAATCTGAATTCAATTAAGGCAAGAATAGTTGAAAAACTGATACAAAATTTCTCTGAACGCTCAGATGTGAATTATACGCCGCGGGCAAAAAAAGCCCTTGAGCTGGCGGTAAATGAAGCTAAAATGCTGGGCCACAATTATGTGGGAACAGAACATATTCTGCTTGGACTGATGCGAGAAGGCGAAGGGTTGGCTTCGCAGATGCTCCGCAATTTTGGGATTGACAATATTGATCTGGTCCGTCAGAGAATTGTTGAAATGTTGGGAGGAACGGCAGCAACAGAGCATACAGTTAACGGGAAGGTAGTTGAGTCGTCGCGTGGAACGAAAGAGACACATTCCATTCTGGATGACTATGGACGGGATCTCAATAAATTCGCCATAGATGGACAGAGTGACCCGGTTATCGGCCGTGAGAAGGAAATCGAACGGGTGATCCAGATCCTGAGCCGTCGGACCAAAAACAATCCGGTGCTGATTGGTGAACCGGGTGTCGGAAAAACGGCGGTGGCAGAAGGTTTGGCTCAGCGGATTGTGGCAGGAAAAGTACCTGAAACTCTTAGGGACAAGCGAGTTTTTTCATTGGATATTGCTTCAGTGGTTGCCGGAACAAAATACCGTGGTGATTTTGAAGACCGGTTGAAGAAAGTATTGGCGGAGATCAGACAATCTCGCAATACCATTCTTTTTATTGACGAGATGCACACGTTGATTGGTGCCGGTGCTGCCGAAGGAGCAATCGATGCGGCAAGTATTTTGAAACCGGCATTAGCCAGAGGGGAGATTCAAGTCATCGGAGCTACGACACTGAATGAGTATAAAAAACATCTTGAAAAAGATGCGGCCTTGGAACGAAGATTTCAACCTGTCACGATCGGCGAGCCTTCAGAGGAAGATGCTATTGATATTTTAATGGGTCTGCGTGATCGCTATGAAGCATTCCATAGGGTGAAAATAACCGATGAATCGATCAGGGCATCGGTTAAACTGGCAAAACGGTATATTTCGGATCGTTTTTTGCCGGATAAGGCGATAGATGTTATGGACGAAGCCGCATCCCGGGTTCGCTTGCAGGCTTTTTGCCTCCCGCAGGATGTCAGGGATATCGAACGGCGACTCGAATCATTGCGGACAGAAAAAGAAGCAGCAATTTCGGCTCAGAAGTTTGAACAAGCTGCAAGAATTCGTGACGAAGAGATGAAAGTGAGGGAAGAACTGGATACCCGGCACAGGGAGTGGAAGCAGAACGGAAGTAAAACAATTCTTGTGACGGCTGACGATATTGCCCAAATTGTTGCAAACTGGACTGGAGTGCCGGTCAAAAAACTTGCAACCGAAGAATCAGAGCGATTGCTGCAGCTGGAATCGCTGTTGCATAACAGGGTTGTCGGGCAGGAAGAGGCTGTCATGGCTGTTTCCAAGGCGGTACGGCGTGCGCGGGCTGGATTGAAGAATCCAAAACGACCGATTGGTTCATTTATCTTTCTGGGGCCGACCGGTGTGGGAAAAACTGAATTGGCCAGGGCTCTTGCTGAGGCATTATTTGATGATGAAACTGCGATGGTCCGACTGGATATGTCGGAATACATGGAAAAACATTCCGTTTCCCGGCTTGTTGGAGCACCGCCCGGTTATGTCGGCTATGAAGAAGGCGGTCAGTTAACTGATATTGTCAGACGAAAACCTTACTCAGTTATCCTGTTGGATGAAATTGAAAAAGCCCATTATGATGTTTTCAATATCTTGCTGCAAGTGCTCGAGGACGGTCGTTTGACCGACAGTCAGGGACGGACGGTTGATTTTCGCAATACGGTGATTATTATGACTTCCAATGTTGGATCCCGTCATTTTAGGCAGGAAGGGGCAACACTCGGGTTCTCAACCGAAGGAGCAGGCCGATCGGAACATAGTGCAGCCATCTCCCGAGTAATGGACGAAGCAAAAAAGACTTTTCGACCGGAGTTTCTCAACAGAATAGATGAGGTCCTTGTTTTTAGCAGCCTGGGTGATCAACAATTGATACAAATCATCGATATTATGTTGAGGGAAGTATCAAATAGGCTTAAAGATAACCAAATTTTTCTTGAAATATCTGACGAAGCTAAAGCTGAGATTCTTGCCAAAGGCGTCGATAGGGCTTATGGAGCCAGACCGTTGCGGCGGGCGATTCAGCGGATGGTTGAAGACGTGGTCACGGACATGGTTCTTCGTCGCGATATCAAGCCCGGAGATACGGTTCTGGTTAATTCATCAGAAACGGGTGAATTGTTGTTGCAGCGAAAATAATAGCAGCTTACCGTTGAATCTCTGTAGCAGGGAAAAATAGGATGAATGGCGAAAAGCACTCATATTAATATGTGAGTGCTTTTTATTCGAAGTTGATTGTTTGGAACAAAGGTTGGCTGCGCTTGTCAGCCTGGAGAGGAGTCTTGCGGGGTTGGCAAAGCTGAAGACGGTTTTTCTGTGTAGTGAATGTGGTTTTGATTCGCCCAAATGGGTTGGTCGCTGTCCGGGGTGTAATGCTTGGAATACGATGGAGGAAGAAAAAATTTCGACGGCCGGAAAGGTTTCTGCCAGTTGCAAGGCTGCGAAGCCGCAATTGTTGAAAGAATTCACCGGTCCCGGGGAACATCGTAAAACGACGGGTATTGGTGAACTGGATCGGGTGTTGGGTGGAGGAGTTGTTGATGGGTCTCTGGTGTTGGTCGGTGGTGACCCGGGGATTGGGAAATCGACTCTGCTGTTGTCGGCGGCATCTCAATTCTCTCGCCGCAATGGAGATGTTCTGTACGTTTCAGGAGAGGAATCAGCTGTACAGACTGGACTTCGAGCTCGCCGAACCGGTGCTTTGGAAGACCAGCTATGGATTATGGCTGAAACTAATTTGGAATGGATATTGGTCGAAGCGCTAAAAATGAAACCGGCTATGCTGGTGATTGATTCTATTCAGGCTGTTTATTGCCCTGCGATTCCCGGTGCTGCAGGAAGTATCAGTCAAGTTCGTGAATCAACGGGGAGACTGCTGCGATTGGCGAAAGATCACGGTATCCCGGTTATGATTGTAGGGCATGTGACTAAAGATGGAAGTATAGCTGGTCCACGCCTTCTTGAACACATGGTCGATACTGTATTGTATTTTGAAGGGGAACGCAATTATGCCTTTCGGGTGTTACGTCCAATCAAGAATCGATTTGGTTCAATTGCGGAAAGTGGTATTTTCTCAATGGAGAATGACGGGTTGGTCGAAGTCCTTAACCCGTCCCAGTTTTTATTGGCTGAGCGGAGCCAGAATGTATCAGGAGCAGCGATTACAGCATGTCTTGAAGGGATAAGGCCGTTGTTGATTGAAATTCAGGCATTGGTCTCTACCACCTGCTTTGGGTTACCTCGAAGAGCGACAGCTGGATTCGATGCAAATCGTCTTGGCTTATTACTTGCGGTTTTGGAGAAACGGCAGGGGATGATGCTTGGCAATCAGGATGTTTATGTGAATGCAGTCGGTGGATTTAAGCTGGTGGAACCAGCAGCGGATTTAGCGGTCATGTTGGCGGTATCATCGAGTTTCAAGAACCGTCCGGTACCGGGCGACTTGGTGGTTATGGGTGAGGTCGGACTGACTGGTGAGATTCGGTCAGTGCCTCACGTTCTGCAACGAGTTAGAGAAGTTTCAAACCTTGGTTTTTCAAAGGTTCTTGTTCCGTGGGGAAACCTTGCTGAATTGAAGAAAGCTTCTCTTAATGTTGAACTGATAGGAGTGAAGACATTATCACAAGCGTTGGAGGTTGGATTGCATTGAATACATCAGCGGAACTTTGGGATACACGCTTTGTTAAGATGTTGAAAAAGTTGGTTCCTGGTACGGCTCTGCGGGATGGACTTGAAAACATTCTGCGGGCCAAAATGGGCGCGCTGGTTTTGATTGACGACTCCCCTGAAGCACTTAGCATTATGGACTGTGGTTTTGCAATTAATGTTGAATATAGTCCGTCAAATTTTTATGAATTGGCCAAAATGGATGGCGCGTTAATTATGTCAAAAGATGGAAAAAAAATACTTCATGCCAATTCACAATTAATTCCCGATCCAGCAATACATACATCAGAAACTGGAACCCGACACCGAACTGCAGAGCGGACTGCAAAACAAACGGGAGCGCTGGTGGTTGCCATTTCTCACCGGCGAAATATAATCACATTGTATCTGGGTGACCTTCGGTATACATTGAAAGACATAACTTTTTTGCTATCAAGCTCTAATCAGGCGCTGCAAACATTAGAACGTTATAAGCTGGCACTGGCAAAAAGCCTGGCTAATTTAAATGTTCTGGAACTTGACGAACTTGTGACTCTAAGTGATGTAACCGATGTTTTAATTCGAGGCGAAAGGGTTAGCCGAATCGCCCGTGAAATTGAGCGAAATATAATTGAACTGGGTAGCGAAGGCCGTTTAGTGAGTATGCAAATGGAAGAAATCATGCCAGGCAATTTGGGCATCTGGGATTTGATTCAGGATTACTATATAGATAGCGATATTCAGGCTCAAGAGAATGCGTTGGAGCAACTCAGGGCTTTGCCTGAGGAGAATCTTGAAAGCTATGGTGCTGGTAGGTTGTTAGGGTACAATATTACACCGAGTACGCTGGATGTTCCAGTAATACCTCGTGGATACCGTATACTGCGTCAAATACCACGATTGCCCAATTTGGTAGTTGAAAATATTGTAAGTCGTTTTAAAAATATAAGTCGAATCTATTGCGCGACTCCAGCTGAACTGGATGAAGTTGAAGGTGTTGGAGAAGCTAGAGCAAAGGCAATAAAAGAAGGTATCAAGCGATTGCGCGAAAAAACATTGTTCGATAGTAAAGTTTGAGAGTAAATGCTCAACGCTGGTCCGTGTACTTTATTATTGTTTTATTTTTTATTTCTTCAATAAAGCAAGACACCCAACTTGATGTCGGGTGTCAATGGTAGTTTCAGTTATTAATAGCGCGACCCGAAGAGAGGCAACTTAAGAGAGATTAAAAATTCCCAAAGTGCGTACACTTTTTGTTTCATTTTGCAATACAGTCTGTAAGTCTAGACCGGTCAGATTGCACAAAGCCGCGACATAAAACAGATTGTGACCCAATTCATTGATCAGAACGTCGCGACAATTTTCGCAGAGATCCCCTGAAAGATGCGAAGACATAAACGATTTTAAGCTCTTAAATTCAGCATCTGCAGGTATTTTTTGTCGCGCAGCAGTGATAGAAATACAACCGCACTCGGTGACGGCTTTAGCAACGGCACGATTGACACGGGCAGCGGCTTCATTATGTTTGCTTAGAACATCCAGTATACTCCGGTGCCGGATCAAATACTCATCGACTGCAATCTGAAACTCAATGCATG
>Ga0351944_1076_pt1 | contig 11816 bp, 14 predicted proteins | sample BONcelT113001F13_FD_205820 | JGI IMG/M metagenome (GOLD analysis project Ga0351944, IMG submission 205820) | Enriched cells from coal bed in the Powder River Basin, Montana, United States - BONCAT cells T11 rep3 HSBNCT.T11.300.1.F13 ... | reverse complement strand
CGATCTGCATCGCCGCGTCGTGCGCGTTCGCGACACCGGTCGGCACTCCCCCGAACACCTTGGTGCTGGGACCCGGGGGTTACCGGTTCATGGATTACGTGAAAGCCGGATTTGGCCTGATCGTTGTGTCAATGCTCGTCTGCGTCATTGTAATTCCTTTGGTCTGGCCGTTCTTCCCGGGGAAATAGGCTGGCGCAGAGCACTGCTTTGTTAATCGAAGGAACCGTGCAGGCTGAATGTGTCAGCACGGTTCCCTTTTTAATTGATCGACTCCGATATTTTTTTGAATAATACAATAACTGCAGACCGAACGCCAAATGATCGCAGATTAAAATATCGTTTGGCTTACATTTGGCTTACAAAGAATAGAAGGAGGCGAAAAAAATGGCATCAACAGTGATTGACAGTAGTGTTTTTGGTTGTTTGTTCAGTACTGAGTCCATGCGGCGTATATTCAGTGATGCAAATTTGGTGCAAAAATGGCTGGACACTGAAGCAGCCCTGGCAAGGGCTCAGGGAGAATTAGGCATGATTCCAAAGGATGCAGCCGCGGAAATCTGTGCCAAAGCAAAAGCTGAGCTGTTAAATCTTGAGGCAATCGGCGAATATTACAAGAGCTCAATAACGATTGTTCCCCTGTTGAAAGAATTTAAAAAAGTGCTTGCGAATAACGCCGGGGAATATGTTCATTGGGGTGCGACTAGCCAGGACATTGTCGATACAGGCCTTATCCTGCAAATTAAAGAAGCGCATGGAGAAATTGCCTGTAAAGTTTCACAGCTTCAAGCTGCAGCCTATGATTTGGCTGATAAGCATAAATCTCTTGTCATGGCAGGCAGAACGCATGTAATTCATGCATTGCCGATCACGATGGGATTCAAGGCCGCAGTGTGGGCGTCAGAACTTGGTCGCCACGTTGACCGGTTAAATGAATGTAAAGATCGTCTTTTTGTCGGTCAGTTGTCAGGTGCGGTAGGAACATTGGCCTCTATGGAAGATAACGGTCTTCGTGTGCAGGAATTGATGATGAAAGAGCTGGCCCTGAATGTTCCAGATATCGCATGGCATACAGCCCGAGACCACATTGCGGAATTCATAAGCATTCTGGCGCTGATTTCCGGGACGGTTGCGAAAATCGCTCATGAGGTGCTCACACTGCAGCGTACGGAGATTGGCGAACTGGAAGAACCATTTTTCATGGGTAAGGTTGGCAGCAGCACCATGCCGCACAAGCGTAATCCACAGGTTGTCGAGAACATTATCGCTCTTACGAGAAGCGTGCGAAGCATTGCACCGTTGGCGGTGGAAGTCATGATATGTGAGAATGAACGTGACTGGAGCTGCGAAGTGGCAGAATGGGAATTCGTGCCTCGTGCATGTCATTTACTTGATGCTGCTTTGGAAAAATCTATTGATGTCCTGCAGAACCTCATTGTTTATCCCAAGGCGATGGAAGAAAATTTGTACAAATTGCGCGGGTTGATGCTGTCCGAGTCTGTCATGATGAATTTGGGCGAGAAACTGGGTCGCCTTACTGCCCATGAAATAATCTATGAAACATGCATGAAAGCTTATGCGGAAAATATGAATATGCAGGATGCCTTGATGCAAAATCCGGAAGTATCCCGACACTTTAGCTCCACGGAGATAGCAGCAATGCTTGAACCCCATAAATATATTGGTTTGGCAACTACATTTGTGGATCGGGTTCTTGCAAGGCGATCTTCTCAAGCCAAATAGCAAGTTGATATTCAGCGAAGTATTGTTCAGCTTTACGTCAGGCGATCAAGGGAATCATCTCGGTATTTTGCCAAATTTCGCATGCTAATTGGCATGCCAGTGATTATTGGAGGGGAACTCAAGATGAGAGCAATTGACGTGAGTCTGCTGACAACACGGATTTCTGAAATGATCCAGCAATCCTGTATGAACCTTCCAACAGATGTTTATTGTGCGCTTCAAAAAGCCGAACGGAGCGAAACATCACCTTCCGGGAGGATGATACTTGCTTCATTGGTGGAAAATTCGGAAATTGCTGCTCGGGATAGAATCCCGCTTTGTCAGGATACTGGCATGGCTTTTGTTTTTCTCGATATCGGTCAGGACATCCATTTTATAAACGGAGATTTGGAAGTGGCAATTAATGAAGGCGTTGCAAAAGGCTATACCGAAGGATATCTGCGAAAATCTGTTGTTTCAGACCCTTTATTTGACAGAGTCAATACAAAAAACAATACGCCGGCAATCATTTACCCCAGAATTGTCCCCGGCGAAGGAGTGCGAATAAAAATTGCCACCAAAGGGTTTGGCGGCGAAAACAAAAGCGCAGTGAAGATGCTTGTCCCTGCTGACGGAGTCGATGGAATAAAAAGTTTTGTTTTGGACACAGTTAAGGCGTCGGGTTCCGATTCTTGCCCACCGCTTTTAGTCGGCGTAGGGATCGGCGGGTCATTTGAATCCGTCTGCTTACACGCAAAACGCGCTGCAATCCGGTCGGTCGACAGCCATAATCCAGACCCGCGATATGCAGCGCTGGAAAATGAGTTGCTAAAATTAGTCAATAAAATTGGCGTCGGACCACAAGGCCTCGGAGGAAAAACAACTGCGCTAAAAGTGAATATTGAATGGTTTCCCACTCATATCGGCGCGCTTCCTGTCGCCGTAAATTTGAACTGTCACTCGATCCGCCATGTGGAAACAGTACTATAGAGAGCGGAAATCATGGTTTACTTATGTCACAAAAATTTAACCTTCTAGAAGCAAGAAAAGGGGCTTTGCTAATACTTGAGTTTCAGCAAAGCCCCTTTTCTTGTTGTATCTATTCCACAACTTCAACTGCTTTGAGACGATTCTGTTTAAATCGCTGCGAATAAGAATCATAAGTATAGATCGCGGCCAGCGGATTATGTCCAAGCGCCCGATCCTTGACGGCAAATATGCTAACCATCGCCTCGGAGTATTTAATAAACAAAGAATCATGCCCAACGCATAATCCCAATATAATATTAAAGTCAGTCCCGGCCGAATTCAAAATTTCCGCCTGCGCAATCGAGTTGCACATTGACTCAGGTTTTCCAATCCGGACACGCTCGTCTGGCGCGATACCAATCGCATCCTTATCTACTCTGCCGACTTTGCACATGACCGAAACAACCTGTATTCCGTGGTCTTCAAGAATCTTGCAGAATACGTTGGCTTCTTTGTGTAAGCCGCCACAAAAGGCCACGCCGAGTTTCCTATACCCCATCTTGCGCGAAAACTCTATTATTTCCTGCAACCTGGGTTTGACAGGAAATAAATAGAATGGCTCCGTCTGGCGATCAATATAACATTCCGATTCCTGCACGGATGCCAGACGGGCAAAATTTTTAATATCCGCTTTTTGATATTCGCAGGCAGCCTTTTCAATCGATTCCGGATATAAGTTGGTTGAGCAAAAAGCCGGAGCACTTCCATCTTTATTGTTGCAAAAACGAGTCTGTACCATACACTGGGCACACTTTCCGTCAATTTTCACTGGTTTGACATCTTCATGCTGTGCCAAAATCCTTGCTCCTTCCATGCCACTATAATTGCAATCAAATAAAAAACATCATCAGAAAACATCTTTCAATTAAGGAATTTCTCCAGTTGCAATAAAGCAACCAATTCCCTAATTGTCAGGCTCATTAATTATACTCCAGTCGCGTTTTTTTATCAGCAATTGTCGCCCCAATGCACTCCTGCCAATATGCTGACTCCCAAGTCCCTAATGCCTGATGTGTCTCATAATACTTTTCGGGAATCGGGTGCGTGCCGACCACCACTTCCATTCCATATTTTTCCTTGATAAACTTTCGAAAATGGTCAATTCTCGGACATGGCGGATACCCTACAACCATGCCTGTAGCCAGGTGAACAACCTGAGCCCCGTTTTTTTTCATTTCTTCCGGAGTATACTCGATATTGCCGCCGGGACATCCGCCGCAACTGGTAAAACCGACAAGTTCGACTTCTTGATCTTTGTATCGGGAAAAAGCGCCTTCCCGTTTTTGCAGCGAGCGGAAACATTTCCCGCCAGCGCAGGTTTTGTAACGATCACAGATGACAATTGCAACTTTGACTACCGAATCAGCTTGCACGTAAACACCCCTTCCTTTCGTTTCGCATTTATTAATGTCCTGCCATCTTATTTCAGGTACGCACAACTTTCCTGTTTTAATTAATACGAGTGTCTTCATATCCACTTTTTAGCTATTAGTGCCCGCAGTTATGCCCGTCGCCTTCTTCATGATTACATGCATTTCCCCCTCCAGTCAATACCCCTGTCAAATATTTTTTCACGATATCCAGCGGCTCTTCCGGTTGAATGCCGCAGACAACGGTAATCCCTTTGGATTCAAAAATTTGTTGGGCCCGTTCTCCCATCCCGCCTACCAAAACCACGGTTGCGCCTTGTTGCGACAGCCATTCGGGAATCACGCCAGGTTCATGGGGCGGCGGTACCAGCATTTCAGTCTCTACTACCATATTCTCCTCCACCGTTGCCAACAAAAATTGTTCACAATGCCCAAAGTGGGAACTCAAACTACCTGCCACAACTGGAACCGCAACTTTTTGCTTTTCATTCATTTTGTCCATCCCCTTCGCTTCCTCTTCTATAGATAGTCGGGCAACAATCGAAGATATCATCGTTTTCATGATTGCAGAACGATCCAAAACGGATGCGCCATCGTCCCCGGCGCAAACCACCATCGGATCAATCGGCATCTGCCCCAGAAATGGCACCTTGAATTCCTGCGCCAGTTTTTCGCCGCCGCCGACTTTGAAAATCGCTGCATGATTCCCACAGGCCGGACAGACATAGCCACTCATATTTTCAATGATACCAACCACTTTCAGGCCAACTTGCCGGCAAAAATTCAACGATTTTTTCACATCCGACAATGCGACCCCCTGCGGAGTCGTTACCACAATCGCCCCGCAACCGGGAATAAATTGGGCAACTGTCAACGGCTCGTCACCAGTCCCCGGCGGGCTGTCAATAATCAAAACATCAAGCGGTCCCCAGGCAACATCAGTCAAAAACTGCTTGATTACGCCGATTTTTAAAGGGCCGCGCCAAATCACCGCATCGTCTTGATGTTGGAGAAATCCTTGCATCGAAATCACTTTCAGATTCTCCGCATATTGATAAGGCTGAATCTTGCCATTCACTGAGTCGAGCGCCAGGCCAGTCAGTCCGAGAATCCGCGCAATACTCGGCCCATGAACGTCAATGTCCAGCAATCCTGTGCGCATTCCCTTTTCAGCAAATTCTGTCGCGATGGCGGCAGCCATAGTGCTTTTCCCCACGCCTCCCTTGCCGCTCATCACCATGAAAACCCGCTTCACCCCCTTTAAAAATTGCTCCATTTCCGCATCTTGTTGCCCATGCTCCATTTTTCTCAGACCCCTTTATTTTCATTTGGTGCAATATACTCTTCATAGTGACCTTCTAAAAATGCCGCCAGAATATCACTGACTTTACCGGTTTCAACGCAGTAGACTTTGGCAGCGTTTGCCCTGATCACTTGCAATGCTTTCGGTCCAATATTGCCGGTAATCAGCACCTTCGCTCCCAAGGTCTCAATGGCCTGGGCTGCCTGTATTCCCGCGCCGTGCGCCAAGTCGGCATTCGTGCTGTTTTCGTAGGTCGCCCAGGTTTTTTCACGCGAATCAAACACCAGGAAGTAGGGAGCGCGGCCAAATCTACCGTCCATCATCCCCGCAGGATCTTTTGTTGCCGCTGTTACTGCTATTTTCATTCTGTTCACCCCTTATTGTTATTTCTCAATCTAGGTTCGAGTTGTTGCCACAACTTCACGACCTGCAACTTCAAATCCTCATCAGTCCCTGACATGACAGTCCGGCTGTCTTGCAACGCCTGACGAAATTCATCCCGATAAGCTATTTCTCCGGCAATCTGAATGCTGTTTTCCGCGCACCAGTCACGGATTTGCTGCCGAACCCCGGTGTGCAGGTCACTCTTGTTAATGCAAACGCAGAGCGGGATTTTAAAGTGCTCGGTCAGTTCAAACAATCGCTGCGCATCGTGCAACGCCGACAACGTCGGCTCCACTACCGCCAAAACCAGCGTCGCCCCGGTTATCGCCGCAATGGCTGGACAACCAATGCCAGGCGGACCATCGGTCAAGATAAGCGGCGCGTTAAGCTCTGTCGCCATTTCACGAGCCAGCCCCTTCACTTTACAAACCAGTTTGCCTGAATTTTCTATCGCCACGCCCAAATCCGCATTCGCCATCATCCCGTAAGGAGTCTGCCAGGTTTTCCAGTCGCCCGCATTACGCTGCTGCATCGCAATAGCCGCAGTCGGGCAATGATCGGCGCATACGCCGCAACCTTCGCAAAGTAGCGGGGCAATGAGCTTCCCATTGTCGATAGCGCCAAATTGACAAAGTGCGCCACATTTGTTGCACTGGATGCAGGCGGCAGAATCGACGCTGATTTCCCAGCCTGACTCAAACGCACCAGTTGAGCTTAGCTCACCGCCAAGAATCAACTGCAAATTCGCCGCATCCACATCGCAATCCGCTAGCACCTTATTTGGAATCAGAGTTGCCAGGGCACCGGTGATACTGGTCTTGCCCGTTCCGCCCTTGCCACTGACAACGACCAGCTCTTTTATCGACATGCCCATTTCAGCCTCACCTCTTCCCAGATTTTCCGCCCCATTGCTGCGGCTTCACCAGATAGAGCTCCCCCCGCATAATGTTCAGCCCAGCTACGGCTATAAGGAATATCGGCAATCACCGGAATCTGCCACTTCATGCAGAGTTCCTGAATTTTTCGCCGCCAGACCCCCGCCTCGCTTTTATTGATAATTACCCCGCATTTCTTGACGCCGATTTCCTGCAAAACAGCGATTGCCAGTTCCAGGTCATGCAGCCCGAATGCATTGGGTTCCGTGACCAACAGGCAACCATCGCTGCCCTGAACCGCCATGACCATCGAACAAGAGGTGCCTGGCGGACAATCCAGAATCGTATTATCATATTGTTCCACTGCTGCTTTTACGGCTTTAATTAACGGACCGCCAGCCGGAACTCCCGGATCAATTTTCCCTGCCATCCATCGGACATGTTCATATGCGCCTGTGCCCCAGCCTTTTTCCACTTCACCGATTCGGCGGGCTGTTTGTGCAATCGCCTGTCTTGTACAAGCCAGTTGGCAGCCGCCGCAGCTATGGCAAAGTTCGGGAAACACCATGGCTTTTCTTCCCGCCACCACCAGTGCTGCAAAGCGGCAAGCTTTGGCACAGTCGCCACAGCCATCGCAGCGCTCAGTCAAAATCGACGGGGTGGTTATCGTCACCGCCACCACGCCCTCCCGCTCAGGGTTCAGAAACAGATGGCAATTCGGTTCTTCCACATCACAATCAACTAACTCCACCCGCACCGATCCCAACGTCATCATCAGCGCTACGGTTGTTTTACCTGTCCCTCCCTTGCCGCTTGCCACACTTACAATCACTTGACCATCGCCTCCCGCTTACTCCCGGTTGTTCCCCTGACGCATGGCTTGCGCCTGGCTGCGTAATAGCTCCGCCTGCTGTTGCAACATTTCTGCCTGACCATCCAGCGTCTGTGGATCAGCAAAACGACCACGGCCAACAAATCCACCGCCCATTCCTCCGCCAAAGCCGCGATTTCCTGTCATACATCCCCCACGACCTCTTCCCATCGGGCCCATCCCCATCGGGCCTGTTCCATCTCCTCTTGGCATTGCAATTCCTCCTTTTAGTTTTAATATTTTGAACTATATTTCATTACTCGTCTAAAAAAAGGGCGCGCTACCCTTTTTCATTATGTTCCTCATGCAGAAAAACTACAAACCCTTTTTCTCCAGCCAGCGAAACAACAGCAACGTCAGGATCACAAACGGAATAATCACCAACCAATGATTGACGCCCATCACTTGCGGCAAAGTGATTTTTCCAAAGTCTCCCCACTTCAACACGGTATTCTTCATCAGCGGGAAAGCAGCAGCATACAAAGAAGCACCAGCAACCATGCCGCCGATTCCCCAGATACCGTCGATACGGCCTTCACCGACTGCGCCCATCGAAGTGCCGGGGCAGTAACCAAATAGCCCCCAGCCGACTCCGAACAGCAATCCACCGATGATTATTGCGCCTGTTATAATCGGCTTGATCGACAATTTGGCCAAGCCAAGGTCTACCAGCAGATAGGTGCCCACCATGCCAACCACAATGGCCGACATCATGAATTTGACGATTGTCATGTCCAGCATGCGCAGTGCGCCAATCTGCTTGTCATAGCGCAGCACCCGGCCTTTTTGCAACAGAAATCCGAACAAAACTCCGGTGATCAATCCATACAACTGATCGTTCGTCATTTCGAGTCACCCCCGCCATAAAGCATCCGGGTCACAATGATCCCGCCGACGAAAAAGAACACTAAAGCAACAAAACCGCTGACCGCTAGCTGAAGCGAACCGCTCAGCCCATGACCACTCGGTCAGCCATCGGCCAAACGGGCGCCGAACATTGCGATCGTTCCACCAACGAAAGCAACTAGTCCCCGTTTGACCATACCGCCACCAAATCTTTTCTGCCACATGTCCGGTACCGCCTGAATCCGAAAACTGCCGGAGGAAATTGCCGCAATGAATGAGCCGACCAGTATACCGACAACAAACATCCACTGCCAGTCAATTACCGGTTTGGTGCTAACAAAATATTCAAGTTGTTTGATTCGGGCCGGGTCAATCAATTGTTCCACATACCCGGCACCCCTGACAAACGTAGTCGATGCGCCGAAGTATTTCCCGGTAAACCATACGGAACCAACAGAAACCAATCCTGCCAATGCTCCAGCCAGATATGGACTCCACGCACCTGGATCTCTGTTTTTTTCCATTGTCATCCCTCCTTCTTTTTCAACTTCTATTATATTATTTGGTGCTAGCTAACGACGACGGCTTACGGAATGCGCTTCGCATTTCGGGCAACCCATCTCACAGCCACGTCCGCCTTGTCCATGCGGAACTTCCCATTCATGTCCGCAAGAGCTGCAAATAAATCGTCGCAACCCTGCCAAACAAGGTTTCACCCGATAGTTTCCCCCCTCAATACGCAATGATTTTGCCTGCCAAAGGAACTGCGCAATCTTAACATGTGCTTTGGCCAGGATGCGATGAAATGTAGGACGGGAAACCCCCATCTGCTCAGCAGCCGGGCCTTGGTCAAGCCCATCCATGTCCGCTAAGCGAATTGCTTCCATCTCTTCGACAGAAATCACAATTTCATCTACCGCAAAGATCGGAACTCCAACTGGCTTGAATTGCGCGACTGGCGGCAACTGTTCTACATGCCTGTCTTTGGTCGGTCTCATCGCGCAGCTCCTTTTATGAACTATATTTCATTTTTATTATACGACACCTCATTTTTCATGTCAATAAACCAATATTTTTTGAATTGCTAATCAATTGTGTGCTCCACCACTACTGCTTCGTCAGCCGCAATATCTTCATCGCGGTCGATAAGGTCAAGCGGGTTTCCACATCGTCAATGGAAACTCCCAGAATCTCTTCAATCCTATTCTTACGCAGCAAAATGGTCTTATGGTGGACAAAACTTCGTTCGGCGGCTTCTTTAAGCGTCGACGCCAGCAATATTTCTTCCAGCGTCGCAACCAATTGCGTTTTGCGAGTCTTATCATATTGAATTAATTTACCCACTGATTGATCGACAAAACTCTGTAATTGTCCCGAATCCTGAAATTGCGTCAACAGTTGGCAGATGCCGAGGTCAGTGTAATGGTAGACATCACCTCCACCCCAGACTCGTCGCCCCACGTTGGCAGCTTCTTTCGCTTCCCGGTAACAACGGCGCAAATCCATGACATCGAAATAACTTGAGCTGACTCCCACCGTCAATTTGACTCCCGGCATCTGCCCGGTAACACGTTCTCTTCCTGAGCGGGCCCTGGCCAGAGCGTGGCTTTTGACATCGATACAGGGATCAGGCAATGGGCATAATACGGCAAACCCATCATAACGGGTCCAGACAATTTTGTCCTGCTCGGCGGCGCAAATCTGAGTTACCTGCCGAAGCAGTTCTTTCATGCCACGTTGATCTTTTTGCAATTCTTCGTATGATTGTCCGTTATAATTATCAATACTTATTGCAAATAGAGCATATCTTCCCGACAAATCCAAGCCGAGGGTTTTTCCCCGCTGAATCGCTATTTCCTTGCTGGAGATTTCGCCATCAGCAATTGCATTCAACAAATCCGCCCGCTGTTGGACTTCATCATTTTTCCGTAAAATTTCCGACTCCAGCAACCCGTCCTGTCCTTCACGAACTACATAAACCACTGTTTCTCCCCTATCCGGTTCATCTCTCAAAGCTACGGCAACCAAGCGGCAGGGAAACTTCTCTCCGGTTGCGGTTTGGGCACAAGCGCTTCCATCCATCGAGCCTGATGCCCAGGCCATCATTTTCCATCTTTGGGGGCCTGATTCATCATTATTCGAGAAAAAATCACATATTGACAGACCGATCGCATCATGAGCCACAAGACCCAGCAAATGTTCTGCCGCGTGATTCCATTCGGTAATGGTCAAGCCTTTATCATAGCAAACCATGGCCATCGGCGCCTGATCAATCATCGCGCGCAAACGGTTCAGACCTTGTCTGTTTACCATAAACAATTCCTCCGGAACTTTAGTCAAGTTTACGTACCATGGCGATTTCATCACAATTGGGAAATTTGCTGCAATTTATGCAATCTTTCCAGACTTTTTGAGATAATTGTTCTTTGGGTACTTCGTGAAATCCGGCTTTAGCAAAAAAGCCGGGTTGATAAGTTAATGCGAACAACATTTTAACCCCCAGCTCCCGGGCATTTTCGGTCAACTTCCGAACAATCTCCATGCCAATTCCTTTACCGACATACTCGGGTGATATAGCCATAGCGCGAATTTCCGCCAACTCATCCCAAACAAGATGCAAGGCTCCTACCCCGGCAATTTTGCCCCCATCATCCGCCAATACAAAATCACGCAGGGTTTCATAAATGACATTTCGCGACCGCCCCAACATCAGCCCTTGTTCTGCATAAGAATTAACAATTTTATGGATGCTCTCAACGTCGCTAAACGTAGCTGTGCGATATTTCAAAACTATCACTCACCTTTACAGTAATATGAATAATTATAACTCATAATATTATTTTTTTCCATAATTAACTTTGACATGTGCACATAATTCTGCCAGTTCGCATTCATTGCAAAGCGGATTGCGAGCCCGGCAAATTTTCCGCCCATGCCAGATCAGCCAATGATGGGCAGAGGACCAGTCCTGTCTGGGAATCAGTTTCATCAATCCCTGCTCCACCTCATCAGGGGTGCTCCCCAGTGCCAGTCCGGTACGGTTTGAAACCCGAAATACATGAGTATCGACAGCAATCGCCGGAACTCCGAATTGGTGGCTGAGAACGACGTTGGCTGTTTTCCGGCCCACACCGGGCAATAAGATCAATTCTTCCAGCGTATCCGGCACGGCTCCATGCCAATTCCCGACCAACAGTCGACAGGTTGCCAGAATATTTTTGGCTTTGGCCCTAAACAATCCACAATCGCGAATCAGATCCTCCAGTTGCTCCAATTGCAGTGTCAGCATTTTTTCCGGACTGTTCCAACGGGGAAACAACAGCTTCGCAAATCCGGCAACCACTGCAGTGGGCATAATCAACAGCAATATAACTGAGATTGGCAATGCGGGCGATGCGATCAGGATGAAAGACAGAAGC
>Ga0351944_1073_pt1 | contig 12440 bp, 11 predicted proteins | sample BONcelT113001F13_FD_205820 | JGI IMG/M metagenome (GOLD analysis project Ga0351944, IMG submission 205820) | Enriched cells from coal bed in the Powder River Basin, Montana, United States - BONCAT cells T11 rep3 HSBNCT.T11.300.1.F13 ... | reverse complement strand
GTCCTGGCCGATGCGGCGGTGCGTGCTGATGTGGAAATATCCGATGTCGTTATATTGAGTATTGACGCTGTAGAATGGTCGGATGCCTCTCTCGGTTGCCCCCAACCCGATATGATGTACGCTCAGGTGATCACCCCGGGCTTTCGCGTCGTAGTGGAGGCGGCAGGCTCTATACTTGAGTACCACACCGATTTGCGCCAAACCACTGTGTTGTGCGGTGGATAGCCGATTACGGTTTATCAAGGACTAGGGACGATAGTTCACCGGTAGATAGATGATCCTCCGGTTGTTTCAATGCACGCAACCTGTTCACCGTAGACACGGCATCTACTGTCTCCACACCCAGCGCTCCCATTGTATGGCGGGCTATCTCTAATGCCAACTCCTGTTCGCCCATAACCACCTCGGCTACACCTAGCGTCAACAGGTAGGCTTGTTCTTGCAGGCTGTGGGTCCGGGCTACTATATCCAAACTAGGCGCCGTCCGCCGGCAATAATCTACTATCTGCCGCACGGCTATGGCATCCGGAATAGCCACTACCAGAACACCGGCATCGGTTATACGGGCTTCTTCTAGAACCAACGGGTTGGTAGCGTCGCCCAATAACGCCGTGATACCTCTACTGCGTAGTCTCATAACGATATGACGGTCCTGGTCAATTACCACAAAGGGCAATCCTTGGGTAGTTAACGCTCTTCCCACTACTTGCCCCACCCGTCCATAGCCACAGATAATTGCCGACCCATTTGCGTCCACTACGCCGTCCAGGCTAGCATCCATAAAGACACGGTGTAGAGGCCGCCTGTCCTCCCATTGTTTCACCGCCCACTCGGCCCCTTCGTATAACAACGGAGATACCGCGATGCTGAGGACAGCGGCGACCATCATGTCGTTGAAGATAGCTGCTGATACCACCCCCAGTCCCAAGCCAAGACTGGCCAGCAAGAACGAAAATTCACCAGAGTGCGCCATACTGGCAGCAGTCAAAATGGATTGTCGCAGGTTGCGCCTGGTCAACGCCACCAGGGCCGCAGTAATCGCCCCTTTGCCCAGAGCAATCAGCGCCCATACCACCAATACCCAGAGAAGGTTTTCGGCCATAAAATTGAGATTCACCAGCATGCCGATGGAGACAAAGAAGAGTCCAGCGAAAATGTCGCGCAGCGGGGCAATTTCGCTGGTTACTTGAAGAGAAAGGTCTGATTCGCCCACCACCACCCCAGCGATGAAGGCGCCCAACGCCAGCGAAAGCCCAAAAAGGGACGAGGCATAAGCGGTGCCTAGCGCCACTACGGCGACGGCAAGGATGAACACCTCTCGATTACGCAATCCAGCCACCCAATTGAATAGGTGAGGCAACAGGAAATAGCCCACCGGCCCCAGGATTACCAGGAACGTACCTGCCCGGGCCAGGGCGATAGCGATATCGGATAAAAGATTTTCGCCACCTCTTGACATAGAGGTTAAGATTACCACTACCAGTATGGTGCTCAAGTCCTGCACCGAGGACCAAGCCATAGCATAGTTACCATGCGGGGTATCGAGTTCGTTTTTATCGCTCAGAATCCGCGCCATGGCGATGCTGGAGCAAATAGAGATGAACGCTCCCAAGAACAATGCCTCTAAGTCTTGCCAGCCGAAGTACTTTCCGGCCAGATAGCCCAGAGCGGTAGTAAGTATGATTTGAAGTGTGCCACCGAATATGGCTGCCCGGCCTTCGCGTAGCAGGTCTCGGAAAGATATGTGGGTTCCGATGGTGAACATCAGCAGGATGACCCCGACCTCGGCCAGCGACTGCATAGTAGGCCCATCCGCCACGTAGCCTGGGGTGAAAGGCCCAATTACCATTCCGGCCACAATGTAGCCTAAGAGCGGCGACTGGCGTAACCGGACTGCTAGGGCAGCGCCAATCAAAGCGACAAATAGCGCCAGAACCAGGTTAATTAATAGATAGTGCGAACCTTCCATATGCTAATTATACCCCGGGGTAATGATGCGTTCATCTATACCCGCTACACTTTCCGCGACCTCATAGACTGCCGAGGTGCCGATATCATCCAGGCCGACGCCTACATCTGCGGCGGGGTTACCGAATGGCGGCGCATCGCCGCCTATGCCTCCGCTCACAGCCTGCCGATGGCCCCTCACGGCAATCCACACATTGGCTCGCACTGCGTGGGCGGGGTGCCTAACGGACTCATCGTGGAGGCCGGTATGTATATGGGCATAAAGTCGGAGATCCCGCTAATTATCGAGCCGCTCACTCCCAAAGAGGGCTACCTGTATCTCACCGAGGACCCCGGCTTCGGCTTCAATATAGACCGGGAGGCCATCAAGTTTATGCAGAATAAGCAGGCGTAGCCGGCCAGCGCAACCGCGAAAACCGGGGCGAGTATGGCGCTCGCCCCGGTTTTATAAAGCGGTTGAGCATCAAGGCTGTAGTCGCCTAACACTATCTGTATTCGCAAACTCGGTCATTGCCGAGCTCTTCGTTTGCTGCTCGGGGATGTCACCAGGTTTTTGGGAATTCTTTAGTCATGCGATTGTTCACCTTGTCGGTTTCCGCAATAGCATTGTCGGGGTCGATCTGAATCTGGATTGTGCCAGTACACACCGGATTGACGATAAAGGTGAACTCTGTGTTAATCATCACTGGCGCCGACGTCTGGGGTATCGAAGCAAACGAGTCGCCAATATGATAGAAAGAAGAGGTCTGTGGGGTCCCACATAGCTGGGTTATCCGGAATTTAAATATTCCCTGCAACTGGCCTTTGTGTACGACCGTAAACCCGAGATTATCGTTGGCTTGCAGATAGATACTGGTTACAGCCAGGTCATTGGCAGGCTGTGTGGGGGCGACTGTCGTGGCCTTGGTAGGCGTGGCGATGAGGCCGGGTCCAGGCAGAGATGGTAGAGGCGTTGATGTAGAAGCGGTCCCACCAGAAACGTTTACGGTAGTGTAAGCGAATGCCTCCCCATCACATCCAGAAGCTGTGAGTTTATAGGTGGTTGTGGCAGATGGTCGTACTATAGCGCTACCAGATTGAGCCACCGAACCTACTTCTGGCGTTATCACTACTGTATCTGCTCCTATCACCTCCCAACTGATGGTGCTGAAATTGGGCGACACAATGGCCTGTGGGCTGGACTTAAAGCTGACGACTTTAAGTGTGCTTAGGCATACCGGTTCCCCAATAGCCGATGGCAACTCGGTGGTGGCCGTTGGGGCTGGAGGTAACGAGACTGGAGCGCTCCCAAGCGGTAGAAGACCTGCTTCTTTCGCTATCGATCCGCCCAGCGCCACGGTCACCTGGCCGGCGCTGGCCCAGGGTAAATCCTGCTTCCACTGTTGGATAACCACCCGCTGGGCGCGCAGCGTGAAGTTGTTCCCCATGTCCATCACCTGTGAAGTAGGCAGACCGTTCATAGTTACCGGGTCACCCACCACACTAAAGTAGGCGGCCTTAATAGCTGGATTGGCGTCCATCACAGCCAGGCGCTGGTCCACTATCTGTTGCCAGGTCAAGCCGGCCTCGTTGAAGGCGTATGGCTTGGGGGTCTGGCGAGCCGCCAGTAACCAGTCATCCTTGCCCGCCTGGGTCATTAGGTCGAAGACATTCACGAAACTGACCTGCCCGGAATCCGGTCGCCACTGGAAAACTACCCGTTGCATGGCCTGGCAGATGAAGCCATTCCAGTTGAAGCGGCCGGAAACGGGATAACCAACAGCGTCCACACCCCCCAACCGCCGGAACTCGCTCCAGAACGGTACGCCGCTTTCATCGGTAACGGCGTACCCGGTCTCCCCGGGCCCGGCGGCCTGGGAATAGAAATGGCCGGCTGGGATGTCGTAGTCGGGTGGGTCTGCTGCAGCCGGAAGGACCGTTATTAACGGGAGGACAGCGAGGAGCGCAAGTGATATAACCAGGACAATGGCCACAATTCTGCTCATAATCAACCTCCTCATTCGTATCTTTGATGTTGATTTCCATAAGCCACACCGCGGGCTTGGGCAGCAACTCCCTGATAGGTTATCACCTTGGATGTGATACTCGCCAGATTGATATCATCAGTGGCAGGACAACTTCAACCCGATGTATGCTACATCATTGCCACTAATTAAATAATAGCGGTATGACCAGGGTGGGATAGTGCCCGCCCGTTCAACACTTATGCTTGAACCTACGGCGCTGGTGCGTACACCACTACCGGCACAGATGACGTAGACTCGAAAGTAGCGCCGTCCTCCGGCGTACCGGTTACCGCGCCATAGTTCATCGGCTCCACACATCCTTTGGGTTAATCAGCTTAACCTAGGTGGGCATACCCGGGTTAGCCAACGTTACGGTCCTTAAAACCCAGAATGCGCATCCCATTGGCGGTAACCAGCAACGATGCCCCCATATCAGCCAGAATAGCCAACCATAAGGTGGCTGTACCCATCACCGCCAGCAATAGAAATATGGCCTTGATACCCAGGGCCAGAGTGATGTTCTGCCGGATAACGCTCAAGGTGTAACGAGATAGGGATATGGCGCTGGCCACTTTGGATAGATCGTCGGACATCAGGGCGATGTCTGCTGTCTCCAGTGCGATATCGGTGCCAGCCGCGCCCATGGCGATTCCCACCGTAGCCGTGGCCAACGCTGGTGCGTCGTTCACTCCATCGCCAACCATCGCTACCTGACCGTATTGCTGTATCAGATTACGGATGGCCGCCACTTTATCTTCTGGCAGCAGACCGGCCTGGTATTCGTCAGCCCCTATCGTCTTGGCCACCGCTTGGGCGGTTTGCTCGTGGTCGCCGGTAAGCAGCGCCACCCGATGGATACCGGCGTTTTTCAACGCCGCCACGGCTTGCCGCGCGCCGGGCCGGATGGTATCGGCCAGGGCGATAATACCCACCAAGTTTCGACCTAGGCCGACCAGTAGCGCTGTTTTACCGTCGGATTGCAAGGCATACAGACGATCCTCCACACCATCCAATGGCCAGCCCATTTCCTCGAATAGCCGGGCGCTGCCTACATAGCACATCGTTCCATCCACCTCGGCTTTCGCCCCCCGGCCGATGATGGCTTCGAAATCACCCACGGTATGGTTGTGGGCCAGGTCATCCGACGACTGGCCGTGGCTTTTCTCAATCTCCATCCGGTGTAGGACCGCGGCTGCCAAAGGATGTTCGGAACGAGCCTCGACAGCCGCCGCCAGATGTAGAACCTCGGCTGGGGGCAGCATCTGGGTTCCCGGCCTAGTCGGCAACGGAATAACATCTGTTACCTGCGGCCGGCCAGTGGTGAGGGTGCCGGTCTTATCGAAAGCCACCACTCTCAGCCTGCCCGCTTCTTCCAGATATACCCCACCTTTAATCAATACTCCCATTCGGGCCGCGCGGGCAATACCAGAGACTATGGAAACGGGTGTCGAGATGACTAAGGCGCAGGGGCAGGCGATGACCAACAGCACTAAAGCCCGGTAAAACCAGGTGTGAAATGGCTGGCCGAATACCAACCACGGAATAAGGACAATAGCCACCGCGCCGGCTAAGACCGCTGGCGTGTAATAGTGGGCAAAGCGGTCCACGAAGCGTTGGGTGGGAGCGCGCTGCGACTGGGCTTCTTCGACAATCTGCATTATTTTAGCGATAGTGTTTTCCGCATATGGCTTGTTGCTCTCAATCTCCAGGTAACCATGTTGGTTGATAGAACCCGCGTATACTGGCACGCCTGGTCCTTTCTCTACCGGCATGGCCTCGCCGGTAATTGGGGCCTGGTTCACGCTGGATGCGCCGGAACGCACGACACCATCAACCGGAATTCTCTCGCCAGGTCGCACCACCACGACGTCGCCTACCTGCACCTCCTCTACCTGTATAGTAGACTCGACCTCACCCCGCTTAATACTGGCCTGACGGGGAGCCAGCGACATCAAGGCCTGGATGGCTCCTCTGGCCCGGTCCATAGTGTAGCCCTCCAGAGTATTCCCCAAGGCGAATAGAAAAAAGACCGTAGCCCCTTCCTCCCATTCACCGATAGCAATGGCCCCAATGACGGCGATAGTCATCAGGATATTCATATCCAGGGAGCGGTTTTTCCACAGACCGTAAAGCCCACTACGCACCACCGGGTAGCCGCCAGCAACAATAGCCAGGCCGAAAATCATCTGGACGAAGAGCGGAGACTGAACGAGGAAATTCAAGCCAAAGCCAGTGGCCAACGCCAACCCGGATACAGCGGTTAGTAACGCCCGGCGGTTGCGGCTCAGGAATGGCCTCGAGTCATTCACACTTTGACCAGAGACAATCGGAACGGCGCCATAACCGCTAGTCTCCACCGACCGAATAATATCGCGGTCTCCGGCGGGGGGTTGGTATTCGACCCGTAATCTGGCCGTGGCGAATTCTATCTGTGCTCTGCTTACCCCAGGCAGCGATGCCAGAGTCTTTTCCAATGCCGTGGCACATTCGGCGCAATCCAAACCAGAAATACGAAATGAGGCCTGTTTAACCGGGGCCTCTAGTGTTTGTTTAAGCGTGGTGCTCAAATTGGGCGCTCTCTTCTGTTTCGGGCGAATGGCCGGTGGATATTCCGGCGATATGTTGGATGTGACCGGCCGCCACATCCAATAGCGTTTGGATGTGACTATCGTCTAAAGAGTAGTAAACCTGCTTGCCTTCGCGGCGGCTTTTCACCAAACGCAACTGGCGGAGGGTGCGCAGGTGGTGGGATACGGCCGCTGCGGTTAATCCTACCACCGCCGCCAGGTCACAAGGACAGAGTTCCTGGTGCAAAAGACAATGGACTATTTGGTCCGAGTAGTATCAGAAAGCGCCCGAAAGGTCTCAGCCAGATAGTAGTAGAACTCGTCATCCTGGAGCAGCGCTCGAGCCCGGGCCAACCTGGCCGGGTCGGCCCCAATTTCGAAACAGGCCTCACCGGCTGGCGAGTTCAAGCTATCCATGATGGCATACTCTTGTAAACGATTAAACGATTGCTTATTTGTTGATGAACATGCTACAACAATCCATTTGCGTTGGCAATGATTTGCCATCGCGCGGGCTTTGACACCCTCCCACCGGTCACGGTATTATCTTTGCAATAAGCGACTTATGGAAGAAAAAGAATGGCGAGGAGGTGGAACCGGGCAACTGCCAGATATGGTCGTAGAAACCGATAGTTGATTTCGCCATAGAAAGAACCGGGCAATCAGAAATTAGATCTAATATTTTACTTAAGGAGTCTGGGAATGCGAACTCTGATTATTGTCCTTTCTTTGCTAATAGTCGCTTCGCTATTGCTGGGATGCCAACCCACGCCCACGGCGGCCCCCAAGGCGACTAGTGCGCCAGCAGCCGCGGCCACCACCGCGCCGGCGGCCTCTACCGTTGCCCCAGTGGCCAAACCTACCACCGCTCCGGTCGCTGCGGCTACAGCCGCACCCACAGCGGCGCCTGCCCCCAAAGTTAAGCGGGGTGGCTCGATAACCTACGCCCGTAACAATGTAGTTGACGGGCTGGACATTGTCACCTCCATAACGTTCTCAGCACCTGCAGCCGGGCTGGTATACGAACACTTGCTCAACTACGAGTTGGTGGACCAAAAATCCGGTAAGCATGAATTGAAGCCCCAACTGGCCGAATCTTGGGACGTGAGTAATCCGAAAAGGATAGTTATCAAGATTAAGAAGGGTATTAAATTCTCTGATGGGAGCGAGTTGACCGCCGATGTGGCCAAGTGGAACATTGACCGGGTGCGGACGCACGCCAAATCTCAGGGCAAGTTCCAGGTTAGCAGCATTGATAGTGTAGATGTGGTTGACCCGTCGACCATCGCGGTCAACCTGAAATCGCCCTCTGCCACCGCCCTACTGAAGCTCAGCAACGGTGTCTCCGGGACCGGCGCTTACGCTACGGCTATGGCTTCCAAAGCCTCTGTAGATACAGGCGGCACCGAAGCCCTGCATACCAAACCCGTTGGCACCGGCCCGATGGTACTGGACCAATGGCTACAAGGAGACCGCGTCACTCTTAAGAAACGCCCAGACTACTGGCAGATGGGCGTGGATGGCCAGCCGTTACCTTACTTCGACACGTTCACTGACCGCTATATCCAGGACTCCTCAGTGCAATTTATCGAATTGCGCACTGGTGGTATCCAGATGTCCGGCGCTATACTACCTAAAGATATCGCTTCCTTGCGGAACAATCCGGACCTGGTCTGGGAAGACCATCCTTGGACTGGAACACTGCGGTTTATCTTCGCTTTCAATCAAACCGCTGGCCCGTTTAAAGACAATCTGAAACTACGTCAGGCTGCCCAGTATGCCATTGACCGGGAGAGTATGGCTAAGACTATGGGCTTTGGTATTGCCAAGGGCTCATACTACGGCTACTGGGTCCCGGGCGTTCTGGGGTATGACGAAAGCATAATCAATTACAAGTTTGACGCGGCTAAAGCCAAACAACTGGTAGCCGAAGCCGGGTATCCTAACGGTGTCGAAGTTCCGCTGAACTTCATCGCCCGCGACCCGGACCGCCAGATTGCCGAAATCGCTAAAGCGATGTGGGATGCAGTCGGGATTCGCACCACCCTGGACTCGATGGAGCGTGCCGCCGGCCTGCAGCGTTACCAGAACCAGAACTTCACCATCGGCTTCTATGGACTGGCTATGCTGCCCGACCCCGACCTATACGCTCCCAAAGCGCTGATTTGTAAGGCTATGAACAACTGGACCGACTGGTGCAACCAGGAATTTACCTCTTGCATCGAGGAAGGCGGTTCTACCCTGGATGAGACCAAGCGAAACGCCATCTACAAGCGTTGTTTGAAGATATATAAAGAGGACGCTTTCCTGGGCAGCGGCTATCAGGAAGCCCAGTATGTGTCTTACACATCCAAGCTTAAGGACGTAAAGGTGCACTATCAGGACACCGACCTACGTTGGGCCTGGCTGGACAGATAAGCGCCGGAAAGCAGTAGACGGATTATCCGCAGAGCGGGGACACTTCGTCCCCGCTCTGCACGCTGGCGATTGTTTCTGGTTTGGCTAGAACCAGTGTGGTAATTTCTTCCCACCACCGGATTAAGCCATAATACCGCCCGATGTTTGACGATTTATGCCGGGCCGCTCTACAATTAGGCTGCCGGTAGGCCGGGATGAGGCTGCAAGGCAAGATGGGGGTGCATCTGGCCCGGTGGTTGGCGCGGTCTTCAAAACCGTTGGAGGGCACCTCGGCGGTGTCCCCGGTGGGTTCGACACCCACGCACCCCCGCCAATTGTTGGAATATAGACACCAGAGGTTAGCCTCGTTGGTTATGCTCCGTGCTGGCGATTTGGCTCTGCCTTCACAACACCTGACCCGCTGACCAACATCCCCAACGGTTCTTCCTGGCCGTGATTAGCGCGCTTTATTATTGTTTTTCGCTTGGCGACCATTGGCCAAGAATTCAGGCGTAACGGTTCTCTGTAGCCCGAATGGCCTCCATCGGTATGTATCTGAACTGCGTGTCCAATAGTAGCCTATATGTAATAATCTCTCCGAAATATAGCGTCTCTACCTCGATTAGGGCGCCGAGTTTCGTGGAGGGCCAAGTGTTTAAACACCTGCGATTTCTTTTTCTGTCCGTCCTTAGTTTATTCCTAATCGTGTTTATCCTGGCCGTGGCCAATCAAACTATTCAGTTCGTTGCTTCAGCCACCACCATTAATCCAAATCTGGGTAAATTCGTGCTGGTGCTGCTGCTATGCGTCTACTCTTTGTTGATCGCAACCCCCGTAGCATTGTTTCTTACTTTGCCAAAGGCTCTGCAGGTTCCGCTGAGCAAGGACGACCCCGAATTCGCTGTCTATTTAGAGCAGTTGCGAACCCGCCTTAGCCGTAACACCTATCTGGCGGGTTATTCTTTCGACCTTTCCAACCAGCACGGAATTGAAAACGCCATCAAAGTATTAAACGTGAAGGCAGATGAGGTCATCCAATCGACCGCAAAAACGGTGTTTGTGTCGACCGCTGTGTCCCAAAGCGGTCGCCTTGATGCTTTTGTGGTATTAATTGCTCTTTCCCGGATGGTCTGGCAAGTAGCACATATCTACAACCAGAGGCCTGCACTTGGTGAAATGTACCAGTTGTATGCCAACATTGCCGGTACAGTGCTTTTATCCTCCGAGATCGAGGACCTGGATGTAACTGAGCAGCTTGAAGCTCTGGTTGGGCTAGCAGCGCCCAGTGCGGCTGTGGGTTGGATTCCTGTAGTGGGAGCATTTGCTGGCTTGTTTGCGAACATGGTTCTCGAAGGTGGGGCTAATGCTTTCCTTACTTTGCGGGTTGGGGCGATAACCAAGCTGTATTGTGGTTCAGTTATTAAATTGGAAATGTCATTCGTTCGTCGTTCGGCAAGTGTCCAAGCATCAAGGCTCCTACTCACAGTCGTGCTGGAATCAGCCAGGACACTTGGAGCAAAGATGACGCTTTCATTTAGAAAGTCGGCGACTAGCGATGTAAAACCCGGATCGGATAAGGGTTCGGAGCGAACGAAAGGGAAAACAGCTGGGCTATCGAGTAGATTTCCCCGCAGACTTCCTAGTGTTAGGGGCTTCTTTAGTAAAAAGAAGGAAGGGGAGGCGCCGTCCTAAGCCTGGCAATTTTGCCATATGACGTTGGTTATTGGGGAAGCCACATAGACGCTTTGCCTGATGAAATAGGATGTGCTTAGGAAAGACCACTCGGTGATGCTGGGAAGGGGAACTCCCCCCGAGTCTTCTCCCCTACTTCGCAAGTACTCCGGCTGTTTGCTATATTAATAATTCCCGTTATCCCTGTGCTATACTTATGTCGCTGACCGTCCGCACGGCACGGCACGCACAGACGAGAGGTTAAACCAATGGACGAGAAGCTGATATGGAACGAACGGCCGTCGCTAAAAGACCCAGTTATGCTGGTGGGGTTCACCGGTTGGCTCGATGGTGGGGAAGCGTCCACCGGCCCGATAGACTACCTTCTGCATAAATTGCCCGTCCGCCGGCTGGCAGAAATACCGATGGTGGACTACCTGGCCTACCAGTTGCCAGGTATGGAATTCTTACGACCCCACGTGGAGACCGAAGATGGCCTAATCGCTGATGTCGTCTACCCTTCCAGCCTGTTTCACTACTGGCACGACGAAGACCGCAAAAGGCCCCACGACCTAGTCCTTTGGCGGGGCGCCGAGCCAGTGTTACGCTGGCAAGAGTATATCGAGTTGGCGCTATCGCTGGTTGAACAGATGGGGATTAAACGGGTCTACTCAGTTGGTGGGGTGCTAGATGCCACGCCTCATTCCAGAGAGCCGATAGTTTCCTGTGGATTGAGCGACCTGGCCCTCAAAGCCGAGTTAGAAAATTACGCGGTTACTTACTCGAATTACAAAGGGCCTTCCACTTTCAATAGCGCACTGTTGTACGCCTGCAGCCGTAAGGGTATAGAGGCCATCCATTTAACTGGCCGGTGCACCTATTACCCAGACTTCAATATCAGCATTCCGCACAATCCCAAGGTCATCTATGCCTTATTGCGTCGTCTAAACCGACTCATCGGGATGGGACTGGACCTGTCCGACCTTGACCAAGCCAGTCGAGAGATGGAGGCACGCTTAAATGGCATAATGGCCCGCAACGCTCGTCTTAAGCGCTACGTAGAAGAATTGGAGAAAAACTTCGTAGAGGTGCCTTATAGCGAGCCGATAGAGGGGACGGCGCAAGATTTTGTTGATGATGTCGAGGAGTTCCTGCGCCGGCAACTACGCAGCGACCAGGAATGACCTTTTCATTCTCGCACGAAGGCAAGGCCAAAGACTGCGATGGCGTCTGAGTGTCTCGGCAAGTTTAGTGGCGCTACCCAACCGCAACAAACCAATAGCGGTATTTGGCAGGCCAGACCCTGCTGCTAGTTTCTAAAATCATTGCTATCAAACGTCAATAATGGTATAATACACTTGTAGTAAAAATTGAATAATTAACCATCAAGAGTAGCTCGAAAGAGTTCGGCAACCGAGAGCGAACCACGCGGTGCCAGTCCTCGCTATAGGAGATGGGCCCATAGAGGGAAATAAGGGCGCACACCCCGGCTATTGTGCGGGGTTTTGTGTTGTCTTTCGATATCGGTTGAGTATTCTTGATGAGCAGAAACAACGGCCGGGAGAGAAGTTGTGGGGAGCGACCAATGCCAGGTTTCCCCGAAAGGAGGGTACTCAACATATCATCGTGACAATCGGTTTCGATGCAAATTGATTGGCACTGGTTAGATTAACAACTGAATAGCAGCTATCAGGAGTGGCTGAACCGAAAGGGACAGCCCGGCAACCTGCTAGCGACCGGTAAGGTGCTTATTCTCCCGCAGGGGAGAGATAGGCCTCGTCCAAGAGGGCGAGGAATCCCAGGTCGCAACCTCGCCGGTCGTTCACATCCG
>Ga0351944_1056_pt3 | contig 12697 bp, 9 predicted proteins | sample BONcelT113001F13_FD_205820 | JGI IMG/M metagenome (GOLD analysis project Ga0351944, IMG submission 205820) | Enriched cells from coal bed in the Powder River Basin, Montana, United States - BONCAT cells T11 rep3 HSBNCT.T11.300.1.F13 ... | reverse complement strand
GTCTCGGTAGCTGCGACCAGAAACTATTGGCACGCCATAATTGACTTTGGGCCAATGGTGGAACGGACGCGTTTCTCGGAGGTTTACGGATATGGGAGTGGTCCACTAGGCCTCTATTCTGCTTTTGTATTTGTCATCATCCTGGCGCGGTTGGCCTTGCCGCCCGGTGTTAAGTTCTGGCCCTTGTGGGTAGTGGCCTTGGTTCTCCATTGGGGAAACATTATTTTGACCCAGACCCGGTCTGTCTATCTGGGACTTGTGGTGGGTTTGGTAGTCCTAGCTGTTCTATCCTTCGGCCGCTGGGGCGCCTTCCGGCGAGGTGGACTACTGCTAGGCTGCCTCATCCTCGGGACGATGCTACTATGGTACTTGGGGTTACCAAACGCCAGAGTTGCTCAACACATAGAAGGCGCCTGGAATGCGGCCTTGAGCGCCGCTCCCTCTGTAAAACCTTCTTCGAGCGCTACTCCATCTGTGAAGCCGGCCTCGGGCGCCGCGCCATCTGTGAAGCCTACGGAGTCTGTTGACTTGGAATTGGAAATGGACGATGCGACCGGGATATGGCGATTGGAGAAATGGAAAGAAGGATGGGCCCTGTTCCTGGCATCCCCCGTTCTTGGGCAAGGCTTCGGCCGTCCGGTTAACACCCTAAAAATGGAACGACCGGTGAGTGACGATGAGTTCAACCTAGGTCTTCCTCACAACACCTTTCTGGTCTCGCTGGTCCGCCAAGGGATACTAGGGACCAGTGTTCTCCTAGGGGTAGTAGGGGTGTGGTTTTGGGTGACCATCAAATCGCTTCGAACCGCATCGCCGCCAACCCGACGCGATATGGTGACGCTTATTGCTATTGTAGTGATGTGCTTGCCTTATGGGTTCTTCAGCCTATTTTTTGAGAGCCCGTACCTGGCATTCCCTTTTTGGGCGACTATCGGCCTGGGTATGGTATTGGCAGGGCGAGCTACTGAATGAATACCCCACAAGTAGACCGGCAAAATGATGTGGATATACTACGCAGGACGAAGTTGTCCTTTGGGGAACCTGCAAACTTGTACCCTTCGATTGTTGCGCGAATACATGCGCAGGAGGGTGAATGAAAGTCCTGATTGTGCATAATAAATATCGTCAGTTTGGTGGCGAGGATACTGAGGTTCAATCGGAATCAAGAATCTTGGAAGCCAATGGGCACATAATAAAGCTGTATGAAAGATCGAACGAAGAGATTACAGACGCCGGATTAGGAAGGGTGCAGATAGCCTGGGAGACTATCTGGTCACGGCGTTCTTATGAGAGCCTGCGGCAACACCTCAGAGAATTTCGCCCTGATGTTGTTCACTGTCACAACACCTTTCCATTGGTCTCCCCGTCAGTCTACTTCGCCTGCCAGAGGGAAGGAGTGCCCGTGGTCCAGACCCTCCAAAACTATCGATTATTATGCCCAGCGGCCACCTTCTATCGGCAAGGGCACATATGTGAGGAGTGCGTTCAGCACTCTCTGATGCGCAGTGTGGTTCATTCTTGTTACCACCAATCACCGATACATTCGGGAATAGTCGCAACAATGCTAAAAATTCACCGGCTGCTGGGGACTTGGAAGCACAAAGTCAATGCCTATATAGCCCTGACAGAATTCGGCCGGCGGAAATTCATTGAAAATGGCTTGCCGGCCAACAAGGTCTTTGTGAAAGGAAACCTCTCGCTCGCTCCACAACTTAACCGTTTTGACCCCCAGAATCGCCACGGGGCGCTATTCGTGGGTAGATTGGAAAGCGAAAAGGGCATTCTGACGCTACTATCAGCATGGCGGGATGTCAAAAACCTTCCCCTCAGAATAGTAGGAACGGGCTCACTTCATAGTGCCGTAAAGCGTATGATAGAGACGCATAACCTCGAAAATGTGGAGCTTGTGGGGGAGGTGGACAGGAGCGAGGTCTGGCGATACTATCAAGAAGCAAGCGTTCTGATTGTACCATCTGAATGGTACGAAGGTTTTCCCCTGGTTATCGTTGAAGCGTATTCGACCGGTATACCGGTTATCGCTTCTCGTATAGGTGGACTGCAGGAGATAGTGCGAGACGGCGAGACAGGTTTGTTATTCAACCCGGGTGACCACGAGGCTCTTTCTGCCAGAGTTAGATGGGTGGTGGACCATCCTCTCGAGGTGAAGACCATGGGAGAGAGGGCAAGGGAGGTCCACGATAGAGAGTACTCAGCCGAAGCCAACTATCAACAGCTTCTCGCCATCTACATCTCGGTAATGGCCTCTAGATAGAGCAGGCTAGATGGAATGCTCATTGGGCGACAAGATCCATCGAGAAGGGTCAACCTCCCCCTTCATCAGGAAGGCGTTGAATTTGGAGGCCAGCGATGAATGCGGCTGTATCTGATAACAAACGCTATAACCAGGCATTAACCTGGGGAACGATAGCCCTCTTCGCCATACCTCCTCTGGTGGATGTGTATCTGCACGGCTGGAGAAGGGTGTTCTCCTATTTCGCGGCTGATGCCTTTTACTACTTAACCGTCGCCCGTAACTTCAGTAAACTCGGGTTCTACACCTTCGACCAAGAGCGTCCCACCAACGGATTTCACCCACTTTGGCAATGGTTCCTTTCCGTCCTATTCGTTGTGAGGGATCACCTGGGAATGTCCGAACCGGTTACTTTGGTGTCCATCTTCATTGTCAACCTGATAATCATCGCCTTCGCCCTGTGGCTAATACTGCACGGCTTGGCCTATAGATATCGAAGAATTCCTGCCATCTTCCTATTGCTGCCCGTCGGATTGTGGGGCTTTGGACCCGGGCTGATGACTGATTCTCACTACGGCAATTTTTGGAGCTACATAAACGGTATGGAAAGTGGGCTATCTTTGGTGGCCTTTAGCGCGCTAGTGTACCTTGTCCTCAAGCACGGCCGGGTAACCTCGGTTCCAATCATACCGGCAGGAGCAATTCTATCAATCCTGGTACTTGCCCGACTAGACAACGCCTTTGTGTTGGTGGCTTTTTCCGCACCCTTCATAATGAAATGGGCAACTACCAGATCAGGCAGTTATATACGGCGCCTGGCAGCCATCCTGGTATTACCCATGCTGGTTCTTGCTGGTTATGGATGTTTGTCCTGGCTACAATCTAGTTCTCCGTTTCCGGTGTCTGGAACCATTAAGACCTCGTTCCCGAAGCCAGATAACAAATGGTCTCCAATCTGGCGGTGTTTGCAAGGCAATTGTGAACCACCAGAAGTGAAAATGCTCCTCTGGCGCTATACTCAGTTACTTCTTCCTTTGAGCCTATCTGTTCTCGGAGGTGCGTTCCTGTTAAGCAGATTGCAGCAGTACCTTCAGCGGCGAATAACGCATGAGGATCCTATTGAGGACCTCGCGATTATAACTGGTTTATTAGTGATTTTCTCCCATGGATATTATCTCCTCTTTGTTCCGATCTGGGACCAAGGTCACTGGTATTTCCCAATATCCATCCTGGCCATTTCGTTGTTCGGATTTATCGCGATTAATAACCTGGTGTCCAGAGTAAAATTATCTCGACTGGCCACGATAGCTATACGCTGTGCAGCACCAATCGCTGTCGTGCTGTGCTTCATTTATTCCTTTGCCGATCCTTCATTTGAATTGATTTATGCCAGTTTGATTAACAAAGAGCAAAAAAGCGAGTGCGCCGGTGAATTGTGTATGCGGGCTGTTTATGCCAATACTCTTGACGAAGGATTGAGCGTGGTCAAGCATTATGGGCCAACGTTGCCGAAGCTAGTCGAGTTTGATGATGGAATTTTGGCCTACTCGATAGGATTGAAGACTATGTCTGGTCTAGGATTTAACTTAGATTTTGAAGCGGCCAGGCATTTAAAACAGGGAACGCTTTTGCCACTGGCATATGAGCGGGGGTTCGACCGCATAGCGTCTCGTGTCTACCTTCATGACTTAGAACTAGACGCCAAAAGTTCCTCAGATGAGATCCGGCGGGTACTCAAGCCAATCTTTTTTTTGAAGAGAGAAGACCTCGATCAGTTTGATTTCTCAGTTGACTATCAATCACAAGACAAGTCCTTTTTCATCTTCAAAATCTCGCGCCACGACTCCAGATAAGCGGTTATCATAAGCCTACTGATTGGGAAAGGACACTGATCCATCAGTATCAGTATCTAGTGGTAGATAGAAGCCTCACCAGCATATTTGTGTCTACGCCAGCCAAGCACCCTCCTCATCCTGTAGTATATTAATTGGGATGGTAGAATAGTTACGCCTAATAAGGCGTTAGGTTTTGGGGTAGACCTTTAAAATGCTTCCTCTGCTACTCTAACGGCATTAGCCATTAAAGTAAGGGTAATGTTTTTGGCCGGCAGAAAAGGTATTACTGAGCCATCTACCACATAGAGATTTTCAAAGTCATAACTTTGGCAAAATTTTGATGTATGTAACGGCTTCGGTTGCTCACTCATTCCCAATGTGCCCGAGTAATGTAGACTCGAGCCCATCGGCCGGATCACAGTCATACCAGGGACAACGAAGCTACCCAGTTCGGCTAGTGCTCCACGCAGCCGTTTGAGAGCCAAATTGATACTCTGGCCTTGACCCTTTCTCGGTCGATATTGGATGCTGAGCTTAGTATGCCCAGATTTATCTTCGGGAGTGATTGATAAAAAGTTCTCTGGACGCCTTGTATCATGAAAACTCAAGTTAACCACTCCCAGGCTCGTCCGTAGTAGTTGGTAAACTTTTATCGCTGACCGTAAATCCAAAGGCATTAGTTGTAAAAGCGGATGAGTCTGCGCGGTCTTCAATGTGGTGATTTGACCGTGAACATATTCGGCCGGATCATCCATTTCCAAACCGAGTCCCAGTTGATGGTACTGGTACCGATCGCCTGCGTACCCGTTTCCGATACAATGCAGATTAATAAATGGCACCAGAACCTGGCGATTATCCATCAACCCGGTCAATTTTTGGATTTCGCCGGTTGCCTTGAAAAGTGTATCCAGGTAAATCTTCGAAGAACATAGCGTGCCCGCGGCCAGGACATAGGTGTCTGCTTGGAAGGTATGCCTTTGGCCATCTACCAGCGATTCTGCCGCAATACCCGTAAGGTGTTGCTGGCTATCCGCTATAAAATAATTAGCCATCAAACCGGGAAGATAGGTGAAATTGGGAAACTGCAAACATGCCTGCAAAGTGATTGAGGGAGTATACAGTGATTCGTTAGGGCATCCCCACAGGCACCGGCCACAATAAGTGCACTCTCCTCTCCCGTCTTGTTCTCTGCTTAAAGTGGCTACTCGCGACCTTCCAATGTAGCAGCGAAACTTCTTGGCCAGAAGAGATCTTTTCCCTTGATAGCGTTCTATAAGGTCTTTTGAGTTTTCATCCAAGTCCAGCGGTGCCATCAGGGCTTTCTGAAGCGGTAAAAAGCGTGTCAAATCATCTGCCGTCCCGTTAATCCCGATCCGCTGGGTTACTTCTTCGTAGTATTTCTCCAGCGTCTCGTATCCAAACGGAAAATCTCTGAGGTCGTGGTCTTCCAACGGGTATGCCCCACCTGTCCAGGCCTCTGCTAGGCCACCCCTGGCGAAAGAGAAGAGGGGCTCGAATCCGCTTGCTTCGTATGAAAACGCTTTCGGTGATTCGAATACATAGCTTCTAGACGGAGGTATACCAAAATATCGGGCCCGATAGTTATCACTGGTTCCAGGCAGAACGATAGATTCGTTACCCTCACCTAAGAAATATTCGACTGGATCTGAAAGGTGGTCCTTTAGCCCATCGAGGGTCTCTTCAGGGCACGCTGCTGGTGGTTTTGGCAAAGCCACATCCAACATCGTGACCTGATAACCCTTCCTAAGCGTTGAGAGAGCAAAATGCACCCCACTCGCACCTGAACCGACTACTAGTAGTCGTTTATTCATGTCTTCCCACCTTTTGTTTTTCGTAACAACGAAGCGGCTAGGTGGAGTGGCCCGAGTGACAAACCGGCGAGTAAGAGACTAAACCCGGCGGCCAATCCTATGATCCCAAGGGAAAACATCACCGCGAGGAAGGAGCGTTTTCGTTGACTTTGAAAGCATCGAAAAGTGGGCCCAGCATTCTCTAATATTGCCGTCATTACCACCAATTTCTTCCGTAAGGTGGCGTTTTTGTAGAAATATGTGCAGTAGGTGTCGGCCAGGGGAAGCCCGAGGGTTCCCATACTAGCCACACGAAGACAGAATCTGTCAAACCCATCCAAAGGGGTCGTCAAGCAGGAAATAGCGGTCGACGCTTGAACGTATTTATCCTGAATATACTCGTCGGGCGACTGACCCACTAGATAACGGCCAAAAAGGCGGGCTTCCCTGGTAAGTTGCGTGCAAGCATTTCGGTTCACCGCCGCGGAATGTGTAGTCATAATCATCTGTCTTACGTCCAACATATTGGCTTTTTGGCTGGCGAATAAGGGATTTTCCTGGGCGATGCTGTCAAACATAAAGGCTGATAACTGGCCGCTTTTCACAGGTAATCGGTCCCCGCCTCTTTGCTCGATCTTCGACAGGCCGCTATATATTAGATTGACTGGTACCCGGATAATGAACCGAGGTTCAGTCCCGGTTTTTCCGATATATATTTGCCTTAAAAACGCCTCAAAAGACAAACGCTCAGGCCCTCCTAAATCGTAGGTTTCGTTGGCAAAAATCTGTTGCCTTAGGATCAAGATCAGGAAGGCTACCAGGTCAGCCTCAAAAATTGGCTGGATTTGGGCTGTCGCTCGGCCAAAAGTAATCAATGCCGGTGGGCGCGCCAACTGGTTGAGTTTAGCATAGGTAGGAGACCCTAGGCCCCAAACAATTGTTGGCCTGACAATACTAAAAGGTATTCCACCCGTTTTGATGATTTCTTCCGCTGCTGCCTTGGATTGAGCATATGGGTAGCCGGAGATATCCGGATACTTTACGGCAATGGTGCTTATATGCAATATGCGCTGAACACCTGCATCGCGGCAGCACTGCACCAATCGCGCCGTTCCATATTGGTTGACCCGAAAATAATCATCACGGGATTTCGCACCGGTCACAGCGGCGAGGTGAACTACCGTATCCACTCCTGCCAGGGCTTGGGCGTATGTTTCGGGTCTCAGCAAATCACCGGCCACCACCTCGACTGTGTTGTCTTGCTGGGCTGGTGGGGAGTACTCCTCCGGATACCTCGCCAAAACCCGGTATTTCCACCCGGGTTCTTCCTGCAGTATTTTTGAGAGCAGGAGGCGCCCGATATACCCGCTTGCACCGGTGATAAATATTAGTTTTGACAATTTACCACACCCAATAAACGCCGTAAGGGATGTATCTGCCGAAATTGCGTAGAAGGACGATATCCAATGCAATCCCCGCGAACAGCACGATAACACAACCCGATAAAATTAAGCGACGTTGCAGGTTGCTTACCTTAGTATATAGCAGCGTTGTGAAGATTGTTGCGGCGGGTACAGCATACATCATATTCCTAGAAATCCTCCAGTCAACCATCGAAAACGCCAACGCGTTCGCAAGAAACCAGATGGCCGCCAATCTTGTGGGCTTATCGATAACCCATTTGCGGAACAGCAGTGCGCCACCAAGCACAGCAACGATTATCACCGGCGCTTCAATCAATGTACTACGCAAATAAAGTAAAAGATCGGGGCTATCATAAACCGGATCAATATGCAGCACGCGGTCAACAGTATGAATTAATAAATAAGAACGAACGAATTGGGCCTTATTGACCACCAGACCATATCCAACCCATAGCAGTTGTCCCAAGGCGAAGCCAACCGCGCCGGGGAAGAGTAGCATCCGCAATCCCTCTCCAAGGCTTCGAGGATTCGTCCGCCACCAGTGCATAACCTGGTACAGACAGAGCGCCCCCAGCGTAACCAGTGCTTTCTGACTTGCCAAGGCGGCAAATACTCCTGGCAACATCCAGGGGATCATACCGAGCCAGTTCTTATTGCACCATCGATCCTGCAGATGGAGGCTGTATACGATTACAAGCAGGGCGAATAGGGTCACAATCTCGTGATTCACGGCGCTGGCACGTACAAAAATTCCCGGGGCAAACACCAAGAGTGCGCCACCCAACACTCCCAACCATTCTCTTCGGGTAAAGAGGATAATCACCTCGAGCGCAGCAAGGAAGAGCAGAGGGCCAATAAAGATGGTCCCAATCCGCACTGTTGATAAGAGCCTACTATGTGCAAAAATAGCCTTATCTCGGGCATAAAACCAACGCGGCACGTCGCCTCTTTTTATGAAATCCCTCGTATCCGTACCTGCGTTGTTTGGCAGACTGATGAAGCGGAAAAGAGATCGATCAATATTTGTGATTTCCACGCTTTGAAAACTCTCTTTGGGGTCGGGGGAAGCTAAATTAAAGTACAATATTTCACCCGGTTGACTTTCCAAAATACGCTCAGTAGCCATAGCCGAATCATAGTAAAACTTCATATCATCCAAACGACCAGATAATAATGCACCTGCGGCCGAATACAGGTTAACCACAGGAGGGTGTGCAAAGTACCTATAATTGTCAGGCCTATCATAGGCAAGATAGGGGATGAGTCTATGTACCAACCCATAAGCTGTTCCAGGTATCTCGTCATCCATATCAACTACGATTGGATACCCGGTGACTCCGATAAACAATACAGCGAAGACTATTGTGGCATATACAGCTCTACGCGCGAATTCTGGTGGAGAGCCAATAAGATACGTCGTAGTTTGGCTACGCCGGCTCAGGAAAATGCCAGCGTTCGTGGTCAGAAACAGCCACACCCAGATAGATTGCGGACTTGGTTCAATGCTAAGGAGGACAAAGATGCCTAACCCCATCCACAGTGCTACCAACGAAAGAAACACGGTAAGAAATAGCAGCATTAGGCGGTCCCGCACCCGGTTGCCGAGCACTCCTAGCCAACCCAGCCCGGGGACAACAAATATCAACAGGTTTATCCACAACGCTTGGAAAAGTAATGGCCATGAGAATATTGTTCCGAGGGCGTACAACCCCAGGACAGCGTTGCAAAACAGGAATATCTTAAGGGCGTTCGAGGACTTATTCAGAACCCGGATCAATAGTTGTGGAAATACTTGAAAACGCACCTTTTGTGGCATCTTCACTACCTCGGCGACGGAGCTACTAATTGAATCTTTTGGATAATCACCTGATAATAGGATGTTCCTTCCGGATGTGCCAAATTCGGCTCACATTCGCTTTTACGGAGGGAACACCGTGACCAAGCATATACACAACAAGGGACAAACGCAAAACGTTCGCGGCAGACAAATCAGTGCCACTGATGGTAAAAAACCTTGGAATCGATCTCCAGAGAGTGCGCTCTTCGGTTCTTGGCTCATGTTATAGAAGCAGAAGTTACAGAGTTCCTTTCGAGGGTTTGATATGCACAAAGCAAAATCTTCCGATGTCATCGGTCACGTTTGAACCCCTGGCGCACAAACAGTATTATAACCTCCGAATAGCCTTCGCGGTAAATTAGTAGGCCTTTGCTGTTCCTTGGATATTGGCGAGCATACTCATGAAGGGCATCGAGGATAACAATAACTCGAAGTATGAACGGGGTCACAACGGCGATAGGTTTAGCAGGATTGGTAAAAAGCATAAAACAGCCTTTAGTGATGCTTGGTCTGAATATCGCCATTGCGCTGTTAATCGCTGTAACGGCTGGTCGCTTTGGCCACGGTTTGAACCAGGCGTTGACGGGAGCCTGCGCTGGCGTCAAAGTAGGGAATAACGACTGCGGCTCTGACTTTCCGGGCTGCAACACATTGAGCCATAGTTTTCACCTGCTAATGGGCAATTTAGGCGAAGACTCGTGGTGGCCTATGCAGGAAGCATTCAATTATTGGAGCAAATATCCAGACGATAAGCCTATTTACAGTGCCCTATTAATAGATGGGAACACAAGATTCCAGTACCCTCCCTCAACTTTGCTTATCCCTTTGCTGCTTGTGACGTTTCGTGCGAATCAAGAACAATTCTATTTTCTGATGACGTACTTCTGTCTAGCCAGCACGGCCATTGCTACATCGGCAATAGCTTTATACTCATTAAGAGAATTCGGGAAAACCTTACTGTCGCGGAATGAAAAATTGCTCTTTCTGGTTATTATTAGCCTTCTCACGCTGACCTACTACCCGATTGTGAAAGCCTCTACCTTAGGCCAAATCCAGGTATGGCTGACTGCTGCTTTTGCTATATCCTTGTGCTGTTACCTGTCCGGCCGCCATACACTGGCAGGGATTATGGTAGGCCTTATGGCATCTGTAAAGCCGCAGTATGGGATATTTATCCTATGGGGAATCATACGGAGGGATAAGCAATTCGTTTTGGCCTCGCTGGGCACAATCGGTGTAAGCTCTATTATCGGAGCGTCAGTGTTTGGTATGTCAACATATTTTGATTATCTACAGGGGCTTGGATACTTATCGCGTCACGGAGAAGCGTTCTACGCAAACCAAAGTGTCAATGGACTGGCCAACCGCATTTTCAGCATATACCAACCGGAACTATATCCAAACACGGGGTTTGGAGCATTTCCGCCGTACAACCCATGGGTTTACTACCCCACCATCATTACAGGTATTGTAATCCTTGTAACATGTCTGCTGGTTGGGCGGAACAAACAAACATACGGACGAGGCGCTGACTACTGCTTGATGGCACTCGGGGTGACGATTGCCTCACCAATCGCCTGGGAACATCATTACGGCATTCTATTTCCCGTCTTTGCATTTCTCTGGCCACTACTTTGGTTTGGGAACACATTTGCTGAATCTCATCGTTCGCGCTTAGTTTTTGTTATTTGTTTTCTGCTATCAAGCAACTTCATCTCGACTATAAACATATTGGCTCCTACATTTCTGAACTTTCTTCAATCCTACCTGCTATTCGCCGCGCTAGGCGTCTTCGTCCTATTGCTGAACGTGAGGCGACGATGTGATGTTGCGTAGAATCACAAGGGGCGCGTATGAGGACCTGATACTACCCAAGGGCGCACGAATAGTTCTGACGCTTGCCCTGGTCATCGGATTCGTAGCCCTGCTTCTTGCCGCGATGGTATCTTTACGCTGGCGCTACGTGCACGATTCGCCACTTATGATCTATGCCGGATATCTGATAAACAGCGGTGCGGTTCCCTATCGTGACTTCTTCGACATGAATATGCCTGGAACGTATGCTGTAATGCTGTTGATGGGGCGTGTTTTTGGTTGGGATGACCTAGGGTTCCGTTACTTTGACTTGCTTTGCATCGCTACGCTGTCTACTCTCACTTTTCTATGGATGCGAGGCCGGGGAAGGTTTCCGGCACTTACGGCCGCAATTGCCTTTCCCCTTTGGTACTTGGCAGCTGGGCCAGGAATGAGCCTACAACGAGAGTTTATCGCCCTGCTACCGTTCGCCACAATGCTGGCTATTGCCACCGTGACCAATAGATTACGGCCTTTGACGAGGATGTTTCTCCTTGGGTTTCTGTCTGGAATGACCGTATTGGTCAAGCCATCTTTCATAATTATGTGTCTACCGGTAATATTATATGTGCTCTACGGCGTCACACATCAAGCGCCCTTAAGCCGAAGCATCGCGTTATTACTTTTGGGTATGTCAGTACCCCTGGGCACAGCCTTCTTATACCTTATTTGTACTGGGAGCCTAATGCCCTTTTTGGACATAGCCATTAACTACTGGCCTCTATACACAAATTTGAGTGGTTCACATGAGACCATAAGTGGAGGCCGCCGCTTACTCTACTTGGCGCGGGGAATGCGAGATGGCCTCTTTTCAATTTACCTGCCAATGGCTCTTATTGGCATCATCGTACTCATCCGTGCGAAAACGCCCGCCAGAGAGACATTAATGTTGAGCGGTCTGTTAGTCACCTCCGCCATTTACCCTGCAATGTCTGGTCAGTTCTGGGAGTACCACTGGATGCCGTTCTACTACGTGGCGCTATGTGCTGCGTCACTGAGTAGCAGTTATGTGGTGAATAGAAAGGTCATTGTCGAAACTATAGCACCTGTTCTCGCCATAACCTTCTTGCTGTTTACGCTGTCGTCGCTTAATGTTGAGGCTTCTTATAAGCAATTAAGGGGCAATAGAGGTGTAGTGCCCCTCAAAGATGGTGTTCCCGATGATGTATTCCGGTTCCTTTCTTCGAACATGAAACCGGGGGATACCGTTCAACCCCTCGATTGGACAGGTGGGGCCGTTCACGGTATGTTGATGGCACGAGCCAAACTCGCAACAAGGTTTATGTATGATTTTCACTTCTACCATCATGTTAGCACTCCGTATATTCAGCGACTCCGTAAAGAGTTCATGAACGAACTGGCAAATAAGAAGCCGGCGTTCATAATCGAAATAGTGGGCAACAAACCTTGGCCAGCCGGGGCCGATACTACGCGCGAGTTCCCGGAATTGCAGGCATTTCTTGGACAGTACTACATACCGGTACAGACGGGTACGTTATACACGATTCTAGAAAGAAAATAGGAGACATCTAACGATTGATGCTACACTTCATGTGAACAAGCAGAGGGATATTGACCGTCTACTTCTCTCTCGAACGAGAGTTGGCTCGGGATACCTTCGATTAAGGTATCCATTCAGCTCACTGTTAATGTGAGCTGAATGGATACCTTAATCGAAGGTATCC
>Ga0351944_1068_pt1 | contig 12783 bp, 16 predicted proteins | sample BONcelT113001F13_FD_205820 | JGI IMG/M metagenome (GOLD analysis project Ga0351944, IMG submission 205820) | Enriched cells from coal bed in the Powder River Basin, Montana, United States - BONCAT cells T11 rep3 HSBNCT.T11.300.1.F13 ... | reverse complement strand
GTTTTGAACGATATCAGCGACTTGGATGTAATTGAGCACATCCAAAGGGTAGGAGTTATTATTTACAATAAAGAATAAGCATAAACGTGGCCGTTCGGGCGATATGGCCGTCGCCGACAAAGATGCTATACATCAACCTTGATAATCCAAATCAACAAGACAGGAGAAGGCTATGAAGGTAACCGACCTGAAGATGACCATGTTCAACTGGAAGAGCCAGAACTGGCGCACCGGGGCGCACTCTTTTGGAGGGACGGTTCCTCTGGGCATCGTCACCGTTACCACCGACGAAGGATTGGAGGGGCATTCCTTCTTGGGTTCCTCTCGTCAGGGGGCCGATGAGTTCGCCATTCAGTTGATTAAGTATCTGAAACCCATCGTGGTCGGGGCTAATCCTACGGACACTGGCGCTCTGTGGGAAAAAATGTGGAAGTTGCGCCGCAACGTATCCCCTCGCCCCATCGGCTCGGTGGACGTAGCGTTGTGGGATGTGGCAGCCAAAATCGCCGGGCTGCCCATCTTCCGTATGCTGGGCGCCTGCCGTACTTCGATCCCCGCCTACGCCAGTTCCTCATTCATTCCCACGCCCGAGGGCTATGCCGAAGAAGCCTTGAAGTTCAAGGCTATGGGCTGGCCGGCCTACAAGATGCACCCCCACGGTGTCGAGAAGGAAGATATCCAGATTTGTACGGCGGTGCGTAAGGCGGTGGGCGAAGACTACATTCTGATGCTGGACGCTATGTGGGCCTTCCAGTATGAGACAGCCATGCGAATCGGCCGGGCGATTGAGGAACTGGACTACTACTGGTACGAGGACCCCCTCATCGAGGAGGATTTCCTTAGTTATGAGCGGCTAAGGGACAAGTTGGATATTCCGATAATGTGCACCGAGTATGCCCCTGGCGGCTTTTATGGTATGGCGCCCTGGGTGATGCATAAAGCTACTGACATCCTGCGTGGCGACGTCGCCGTCTGTGGCGGCATCACCCCGATGGTCCGGCTGTGCCATCTGGCCGATGCCTTCCGTATGAAGTGCGAAATCCACCACGGCGGTAACTCCTTATTGAATGCCGCTAACCTGCATATTATGATGGCCATCAACAACTGCGAGTTCTACGAGGTGTTCCCCTGCAGCGGGGCCAACAAGTACGGCCTGGTCGAGGACATCGAGGTGGATAGCAACGGCCTGGTGCACGTGCCCGAGAAACCTGGCCTGGGCTACGAGATAGACTGGGACCTGGTGAAGCAGGAGTTTGTTGCCGAGGTGAAGTAAGTTAACGGCGGGCGGACGCCGTCCGCCCCTACGAAATCCCCTCTCCCTAACAGGGAGAGGGCAAGGGTGAGGGTAAGTCTCCCTGCGGCCTAGAAGGCCGCTCTACTTGCTGTGTGCCGGGCTACTTCTCGATCTGGGTGCTGGGCGCGCTGCCCATATGGACGTATATGTGGGCGAACTCGGAGTCGGGCGTAGCCCCGTGCCAGTGCACTTCGCCCGGCTCGATGAAGATAACATCGCCCACGGTTACTTCCCTCTTCTCGGTCTCGGTGGCCACAATGCCCTTCCCGCTGGTGACGATGAGTATCTGGCCGCTGGCGTGGGTGTGGAACTTGTTGCGTACCCCCTTGCCGAACGACACTAGCCGGCAGTTGAACTCGTACCCCTGGGGCGATAATTCCTGGGCATAGACCTCGGGCCCGGTGAACATAGGGCTGGCCATCTGATTTTTCGGAACCTGACTGGTGTTTACGACTTTCATGTCTCCTCCTTGAAATCCCGAATCGTTCGAGTATTGCTATAGAATCTACCATATCGTGGGAAATTTCCGATTCCCATCAAAAGCCTGTTTGGTCCTTAATGTACTGGCGAGCGGCCGTGGCGGCGCTCATCATAAAAGTGACATCGTTGGTGCAGGCCAGGAACTGGAAGCCTTCTTTGATCCGCTGTACAACTTCCTCTTTGCTTCGGCAATGGATGCCCACCGGCACGCCAGTCTTCTTGCCTGCCGCCAGCACTTTAGCCACTGCCTCGGCATGAGCCGGGTCCTGTTCGCCTAAACCATGTGGTTTCAGCCCCATGGACCAAGCCAGGTCGTTCGGACCGATGAACGCCCCGTCTACTCCTGGCACCCGTAGAATAGCTTCGGCGTTTTCCACCGCCGTCTGGTGCTCGATCATAACCATCACCAGGATTTCTTCATTAGCGTGCTGCGGGTAATCGGAGCCTGCCCAGTAGCGCCATCGTCCCCCTCCCGCGCTGCGAATACCGTCCGGCGGGTACTTGGCTGCCGCCACGGCTTTAGCCGCCTCTTCAGGTGTACACACCATTGGCACCACTACGCCCAGCGCTCCGGCGTCTAGCGTCTGTTTGATGATGCAGGGGTCGTTCCAGGCTATACGGGCCATCGGGATGGTGCCGGTCGTACCGATAGCGATGAACATCGCCTGCATCGTTTCTGGGTTGAAGCATCCGTGCTCAATATCCAGAACCAGCCAGTCCCAGCCTACATACGAAAGAAACTCGGCTCCGGTTATGGTAGCCATATTCATCCAGGTTCCCAAGGCCGGCTTGCCTTCCATAAGCAGCCGTTTGGCGGTGTTGGGTCGCATAATGCTCTCCTCTCGTCTCCATCATTGGAGTTTTTGATGACCCGAGGGTAGCAGAACTCTAAAAGCAAAGCAAAGGCAGACCTCAGTTGCCTAGCCGAATATCCCGATGCTACACTGATAGCCAGCAATACCGTAAGTCTCACGAATAAGTGTGCTCAAGCATCCACTTCTTTACCTATAGAGGCCGTTATTGATACGAACAGACGCTTTAGTCATATCCAACATAAATATCGGGGCCGATAATCATCTAATTCGTTTGCGCGCCCCGCAGATAGCTCGAGATGGCCAACCCGGCCAGTTCATCGAAATCCGATGTAGTTCTACCTGGACTCCGCTACTGCGCCGCCCCATCTCGTTGTTCCGCATAGGCCGGCACGCCTCAGGATATTCTGCCGATGAGATATCTATATTGGTAAGAGTGGTGGGTGAAGGCAGCCGGCTCATTTCTAAAACGCGCCCCGGCGAGACATTGGATATCATCGGCCCGCTGGGGAAGGGGTTCACCCTGGCGCATAGCACGCGGCGCATACTATTAGTAGCCGGAGGATTGGGGCTGGCGCCGTTAGTAGCCCTGGCCGATGAAGCCATAAGTAAAGAAATAAGTGTGGTGCTGCTCCAGGGCGCCGAGACCGGCGAGCGGATTGTTCCCGCTCGGTACCTCCCTCCCGAAATCGAATACCAAATTTGTACGGATGATGGTAGCCTGGGTCGCTGCGACCTAGTGACCAACTTATGCCCCGAATATCTCGACTGGGCCGATCAGGTGTGCGCCTGTGGCCCTTCGGCGATGCTGCCCGCCCTGGTAACCCAGGTTAGAGATATGGCTATCGCCGGCCGGCGCATCCCTGTTCAGGTGTCTTTGGAAGCCCGTATGGCCTGCGGCGTGGGTGCCTGTTTATCATGTGTGGTGGATACCCGCCACGGCAAGAAACGAGTTTGTAAAGATGGGCCGGTTTTTGACCTGTCGGAGGTAAACGCTTGGTAAATCTGGCCGTGAACCTGGCGCCTGGCCGCGAGCCGGGCTTGGCGTTGCGCAACCCAGTAATGGTCGCTTCTGGTACATTCGGGTACGGCACGGAATACGCCAGCCTGGTGGATGTTCAACGCCTGGGAGCCATCGTGTGCAAGGGGACTACTATGCGGCCTCGATCAGGAAACCCCTCGCCCCGTACTATCGAAACCCCTGCTGGAATGCTCAATAGCATCGGCCTACAGAACATCGGTCTACGCTCGCTGATCCGAGAGAAGGCGTCGCTCTGGCGTAAATGGGCAGTACCCGTACTGGTGAACATCTCCGGCGATAGTGTGGAAGAATACGCCGAAATGGCCCGGCAACTGGATGAAGTTGCCGGTGTGGCCGGTCTAGAGGTTAATATATCTTGTCCCAATGTAGCCGGCGGAGGAATGATATTCGGCGCTTCACCAGATATGGCCGCCGAAGTTACCGCTGCCGTACGCCAGGCCACTACGCTGCCGGTGATGGTCAAACTCACCCCCAACGCCGCCGACGTTCCCGCTGTGGCGCAGGCTGTAGAGGAAGCAGGGGCTGACTGCATTTCGCTGGTGAATACCTTCCTCGGGATGTATATAGATATAAACCAGCGGAAGCCGTTGCTTTTCAACGGCCGGGGCGGTCTATCTGGGCCAGCCATTCGGCCTATGGCGCTGCGTTTGGTATACGAAGTGTGCCAGTCGGTTAAAATACCGGTCGCTGGTCTAGGCGGCATCACCGATACATTCAGCGCCCTCCAGTTCTTGATGGCCGGCGCTACGGCCATCCAGGTGGGGACCGCCACCTTCGCTAATCCCCAAACCGCTACCGAAATTATTGATGGCCTGGTTGACTGGCTGGAGAAACAACACATTGGTGATGTATCTGACATAATCGGCGCTGCTTTGCCTGGGAAAGCCTAGTGCCGGCCCGCTTTGCCGTCTCCTGTAGCGTTTCTGCTTGCCAGATAACCGGCCTCAACGACCTTCTAATACCAGGAATCCAGCAAGTAGAACTCGGTTTCTTCAATGATGGCGACCTTCCCTATTTGCAGGAGTTCTTGGCTACCCGCCATCTGACCTTCGGATTCCACGACCCGCTGGTTAAGCCTGCCGATTTCGCCTGGCCGGCTTTCACTGGTCCAACCGAGGAGGCTCGGCGGCGTTCTATAGCCCGTCTGCAGCCCACTATGGCCACCGCGGCCGCGTGGGGCGCGAAATATGTGGTAGTCCATATACCTTCGTTGATATTTCCCGGCGACCCTGTACCACCGGTGGGTTCGACCTGGGACATGGTGATGCGCAGCGGCGCTGACCTCGAATCGGCCAGTCGAGAGTACGGCGTGCCGGTCCTGGTTGAAAACGTCGGGCCAAATCCCACCTTTCAACTGGCCGAAGACTGGGAGCGCTTCTTCGCCGCCTTCCCCTCTCTGCGCTTCTGTAACGACTTTGGCCACTTGCAACTGTTGGCGGGACGTACCGGCCTCGATCCATTGGATTTCACCCGCCGACTGGCGCCCATTACTGCCAGCGCCCACGTTTATAACGCCCGGCTACCCGAATACCAGCAATACCGCCATATACCAATGCACCCTTCGCTTCATCCCGAAGACGGCTGGGCGGATATTCCGGGTTTGCTTACCACCCTTCTTTCGGGCAACCCGGATTCCCTTTTGGTCTTTGAACACAATGTCCACTACCCCGGTGGGAAGGATTTCGCTGCCGAGGGCGTGGCCTGGGTACGGCGCCTGGTAGCGAACTTCGAAGCCGGAGCCTGAAACGGTGTGTCCGCTAAGCCAACCTTGACTTATCTGGGCTTGGCGTTGGCGGTCATTGCCTGGGGCGCTTCCTTCGTTGCCGCTCGTATGGTGCTGGCCGGTGATGGGCACACCCTTACACCAATAGGGCTGGCCGCAGTCCGTTTCGCTCTAGCCTCCGTCCTGCTATTGCCGGTGGCCGGTTGGCGGATGCTTCGGGAGGGCTGGCCATGCCTTCGTGACCTCATATGGTTGTGCTTGCTCGGACAACTCGGGTTCTCCACCTATTTCTGGCTGCAATATACCGGTGTGCAACGCACCAACGCCGGTATATCCGCTGTGCTCGTGGTAGGGTTAATGCCATCGGCCACCGCCGTCGTTTCCCGTTTTACCCTGAGAGAGGAATTTGGGTGGTGGCGCGCCGCGGGCCTGGCGCTGGGTGCGCTAGGGGTGCTGGCGGTGAGCCTGCAGCGAGACTTACGGGTATCTACCGAATCCGGTTTTCTGGTGGGCGTAGCCTGCCTGGTGGCCAATGCCTTTGCCATCGCCATCTACTCAACGGCGGTACGCCGGTTGCGCTCCCGCAATTCTACGGTTACGGTGACCGCTCTGACTATGACCTTCGGGGCTTTGGGACTCTTGCCGCTGGCCATTATCGAACAAGGTTGGGACAACCTGGGTTATTTGGACACTGCCCAATATGGCGCCATCGCCTTTCTGGTTATCGGGTGCTCAATGTTCGCCTACTTCGCCTATAACTACGCGCTGGCGCATATGCCAGCTTATCGAGTGGTTACCTGGGTGTATTTGGAGCCAGTAGTGGCGGTAGTGCTGGGTTTCACGTTGCTACAGGAGCAGGTTAGCCTTTACACTATCATCGGTAGCGTCTTGATTGCCTCGAGTGTATATCTGGTGCAACATAGAAATGAGCAGTAAGAAAAAGTCTCGTCCGAATCAATCTCGCCAATCTGTTGGACAGTCCCAACGGGTTGCCTTACAGAAGAATCGCGATAGCTCGCCTGGTGCGGCCAGCGGCAGAAAAATTCCGCAACCCATCAGACGCTTTTTTTGGGGCTTGGTCACCGCTTCGTTGGTGGCTCCAGCGTTTATCTTGGGCAAACAGTGGCGGGGTGAATCGTGGACCTGGGAGGAGGCTGCCGGAGCCTCGGCGGTGATGTTCGTAGTTTTTCTGTTCTTGGCCACCATCCGCGACTATCAAAAATAGAGTTACTGGGGGCATCTTCACTTGATGAATAAGCGGGTACTCATCATCGCCTTGCTGGTTGGCTGGCTTTTGGGCATAGGCACCGGCTTGGCGTACGTAGCCCTGCACACCGGCTTCTTTGAGTACTATTGGGCGGCCAATTTGGTTGAGGCTCGGGAAACCCTTAACTACCAGGGCTGGCAGCCTGTGCCGGGCAGCCCGAACAACCTCATTTTACAAAGGCCGCGTTATCGGCTTTTCTGGCAGTGGTAATCCGGCGTCTGTAACCTGTTTATAAACGGGTGGTAGCAACATAACTGGCTAATCCCACATACACCAACACCGGTAAGATATCCAGTCGTATTAATCCCGGAGCCAGTGCCAGACCGGTAAAACTCCAGGCGAAGGCTTCTCCAATGAAGGCCGATAGAAAAACCATCCCGACCGCCAGCCAGCGGAGTTTCGTGCCCCTCTTGTAGTTCGAAGCCCGGTGGATGGTCGCTCCGATAGCGTATCCGGCTAACAAAGGGCTAATGATAATGGAGTAAGGTATGTTACGCAGCAAAGCCAGGCATAAAAACCCCATTGCTGCGCTCATAAACAAGCCGCTTACCGCTGCCCGAAAAAACCACCGTGGAGTAATCTCATACTCCGGTGGTGGCCGTATCTGGGCGCATTCCCGGCATCGCGCTCCCACCGGGGTTTGGATGGTGCATTCCGTGCAAATAGGGTCGCCGCACTTACCGCAGCGTAGCACCGTTTCCCGGTTGGGATGTTTTCGACAACGCAGTGTTTCTACCAAAAGTGGGTCCTATGTTATATCAGGATAACAGATACGGCTTTGGGCTTTGTGCCAGGCCAGCCCAGCGTTTGGCTGGCTCCAGATGATTGGCGAGACGGTTATCCTTCGCCTGGCGGTAAGGGCGTCTGGGGGCGTGCCCTGGCCTGCTTGATGGCTTCTCGTTCTTCGTCCGTCAGAGCGTAACGAGACTGGCCTTTCAAAACAGGCTTGGCGTAGGTGCGGCAGCCATCCCGGCTGAAGAGGGTGGTGAATACCACGCCATCGCTTCGGTCATCGAGCATGGCCAGCGAGAAACTCTGGTCGCCACCGACATCGTGGAACGCTTTGAACCGGACCAAAGCGACCCTTTGTAAACATGCACGCAGGTCTTCCTTAAGTGTTTCGGTGGCCTCTCGCAATATGGCGACTTCCTCTTCGGTTTGTGTCGCCAGATGATATTGTTGATCCAATATTTGCTGTAGGTTACCGCGATCCACATCTCGTACTAAACGTTGGTAATGGTTCACCATCCGGCCAACCTGAATCTGCATAGTAATCAGCCAAACCAGCAGAATTGCGGTCAGGGCCACCAGGCCAATCCAGAGATATAGACCATAGGCGGAATACAGCGAGTTCAAGAATAATTCTCCAATAGGGACTACTGTGCTATTCTATGCAGCCCGTCTTCCTTCGTCAAGCAACCCCGTTGCCTGACCCCCTAGCTGGGGTTAACCCGCGGGCTGCAGCCTTTCGCATTATCACTCCAAAAGAACCGCCTTCATGGATACATTGGATTACTTCAGCCAACAGCGGCGCGACATCCAAGGTATGTATTTTAGCCAAACGCTTTTCTGGAGGTAAGGGTAATGTATTAGTCACGACTACTTGTTTGAGGGGGCTCTTTTCAAGTTTTTCGATGGCAGGCCCAGAAAAGACCCCGTGGGTAGCGCAAGCGTAGATATCCTGTACACCCTTATTTATCAGCAGGTCCACAGTCTGGCAGAGAGTACCCGCTGTATCAATTTCGTCATCTACAATAATGGCCTGCTTGTGCCGTACTCGCCCGATAATGCTCATCACCTCATTATACTGGTTACGCACCCGCCTTTTTTCTACTACCGCCAGCGGCATATGTAACCGTTCGGCAAAATTACGTCCCCGTTTGGCGCTCCCGAGGTCAGGGGCCACCACAATCGCATTACTGAGCTCGCCCGAATCTTTCTTGTCTAGAAAGTAGTCATTTAAAATGAAGAAGGCCGGGGTGTCATCCACCGGAATGGAGAAAAACCCCTGGATTTGCGCGGCATGTAGTTCCATACTGAGGAATCTATCAGCACCCGCCACCTGGATCATATCGGCGAGCAAGCGGGCGGTAATCGGCACTCTAGGCTGGTCTTTCTTATCGGTGCGACCATACGCGTAATAGGGTACCACGGCAGTGATACGCGCCGCCGAAGCCCGCTTGAGAGCGTCAATGGTGATTAGTAATTCCATAATGCTGTTATTTACCGGGGAGGCGAAGGGCTGGATGACGAAGACGTCTTGTTCTCGAACGCTTTCCAAAATGCGCACAAAGATGTTCTCGTTAGCAAAGATTCTGGTTTCGGTGCCGGTCAGTGGAATCCCCAAATGGGTGCAAATACCATCCGCCAGAGGCTTGTTCGCCGTGCCACTTACAATAACCATTCGCCCATACATTGCTACACTGCTCCTTGATAACCAACACCATTCGTTCCGGGTATGGCTAATTAGTCCAAATGATGGATTTTCCGAATCTGCTTTAGCACCCCGCTGATATCTGGCTCTTGATGGTATGAATGGTAGGGTCCAAAGGGGTCCTCCACGTGGCCTCCAGTCCAGGTTGCCAGGGTAGCCAACACCGACGCGGGTAAGGCGCGTGGGTCGTACCCGCCCTCTAACACGCCAGCCAGCCGCCCATCGCACAACTCCACAGCCAATTCCCAAACGATGCCCGCCAGTTCCCCAAATCCGGTGGTGCTCACGTGCATCCCAGCCAGCGGGTCCATCCAATGGGCATCAAAGCCTGCCGATACCATTATAAGCTCCGGCCGGTACCGTCGAGCTGCTGGAACCAATATCTCCTCGAAAGTCTGCCGGTACGCCCTATCTCCGCTGTCGGCTGGCAGCGGGACATTGATTGTATAACCTTTGCCGTCTCCGATGCCAGTTTCCTCGGTGCCCCCAGTACCGGGATAGTAGGGATGTTGGTGAATAGAAAATAGCAAGACCGAGCTATCCTTTTCGGTAATATCCTGGGTGCCATTGCCGTGATGGACATCGTAATCCACGATGAGCACCCTTTTTAGATTATACCGGCGCTGGGCGTGTCGCACCGCGATAGCTTGATTGTTGAATAGACAGAATCCCATCCCGAAGGCATGGCCGGCGTGGTGGCCTGGAGGCCGGGGAAGCCCTAGGGCTGGCGAGCCTGGATTCTCGAAGGTCCAGTCAACGGCGCAGATTCCGGCCCCGGCGCCCATCAATGCTGCTTTGTAAGAGCGCGGCGATATCACTGTGTCCAGATCTAGATAGCCGCCCCCGTTGGCGGCTATAGCCCGGATGTGCTGTATGTACTTGGTGTCGTGGGCGTTCGCCACTTGTTCCAGGGACGCCGGGTAGGGACGGACAATTTCTACTCCAGCCGGACGTTCACCTTCAATCTGAGATATTATGGCTTCCAGTCGCGAGGCGTTTTCGGGGTGCTCGCCGGTATCGTGTTCTAGGCAGAGGGGATGATAGAAGACACCAACCGTTGTCAATATTTCATTCCTGTTTGTCAACCGTTCCCAATGTGCCGGGCGTTGTCATTCTGTTGGCGACTATAGGATTGCTATGTCGCACAGGGGATTATAGCGCGGAAGGAAGGCGTATGGCCACAAACCGCCGTAAGGCCTAATCTGTATGCGTTATAACAACTACTTTCTGCCCAACCCCTGCCTTCAGCGTGAGGGCGGCGTTGCCTCCGGCCATCGCTATTTCTATGTAGCCACTGCTGCCTATCACGGCCAACAGGCCATCGGCCTCAGCGTAATACCGGCTCAACCTGTTAACTAGAACTCCAGAGACTTCGAATGAAAGGGCCGGCGGGTTTGCAGGTAATTGCTCGGGCCGGAGATTGGTTATCAAGTTGCCAAAGTGGTCAATACGCACTACCTCGCCTGTTATTGTGCCGTCGGAGTGTGCCACCGGCTGGCTGGCTTCCATCGTTATCCAGTCGTTGATGGCTGGTCCTAAAGCCTCCATTGGTGTGCCCAAAGAGAGATGGGCGGCCACTGGGGCCAGAATATCCCGGCCGTGGAAAGTGGAACTAGGGCGTGGCGTCCAGTAACGCTTCTCGGTAATGGAGACCACAATCTCCGGTGGGTCTTGGACCAGTGCGTATGAGAGAAGACCATTGTCTGGTCCGATATACACCGCCCGGCTCGTTCGAGCGGCGATTAGGCGCCGGTCGCTGCCCACGCCGGGGTCCACCACTGCCAGATGCAGCGTGCCAGGCGGAAAATAGGGCGCGGCATCGGCCAGGATCATAGCGCCAGCCGTAATATCTTGCGGTGGGACGTCGTGGGTGATATCTATCAGAGTTGTTAGGGGGTTGACGCCCAGGATAACACCCTTCATTGCCCCGGCATAGGCATCCCTCTGGCCGAAATCCGTGGTAAAGGTGATGATGCTGTTCATACGGCTTCTGGCTATCATTATATCAAAGCCAGCGTGGCTGTTGCGCGATGTCTTGCCTTACGAACTGTCACTAATGGAAAAGCCCTATCTCTTAGAGGGAATAGGGCTCGCTAGATACCTACGCCGCGGGAGAAAAACATATGAGGGCTTCGAGGTCCTTGCATTTATCTACTTACACGGATCAATCGAGGATATATGGCATTATTGACAGGCGCATCCCAATCTAGAGACGGTTCCAGTCCCCTCCAGCGAAACCGTATCCCAGAAACGAGATTCGACCTCGTTTATCTCCGGATCTATATCTCTTTCGGTTTCCAAGCCGGCTGGTCCAAATACGGCAGCACGTCTTTCCCTGGCCATAACTTCCTCCTGGCAACTCGCTGCGCTCGCAGCACTACCCCTTTCACTATAACCATCGCCTAGCTGTCCTTCCACGTCATCATGCACAATAAATGGTACAAGTAGACCGTATATTTTGCTGTCATTGTGCGGTTATTGCACGTTGGGCGTGCGGCCCAGGAGCGGTAGGTTGTCCTTCGTTTGGCTCGGCGAGTGTTATAATGCGCCCAGCCCACCTAGGAGAGTTGATCTGCGGTGTCGTTAAGATATCGGCCACCACGTATATTCTATGGATGGATTGTCGCTGGCGTGGCCTCGATATGCGTTTTTGTTGCCTCTGGCATTTGGTATTCTTTTCAGGTGTTTTTCGTCGCTTTCCTCGATCACTTCCAGACCGGCCGGGGCGAAACCTCCTTGGTGTTTTCGATTTGTGTCATTGTGTATAGCGCCAGTTCGGTTTTGGTGGGGGCACTGTTGGACCGTTTTGGCCCCCGCTGGGTAGTATCTAGCGGCGGGGTGCTGATGGCTGTGGCCTTGCTGGCTTGTAGCCAGGCGCAGGAACTTTGGCATCTGTACATCGCCTGGGGCGTGCTGGTGGCTTTCGGTATAGCCCTCGCGGATGTTATGCCAGCTTTTGTAGTGCTTTCCAATTGGTTCGTTCGCCATCGTGGCACGGCTATGGGTTTGGCGTCGGCGGGGTCTGGATTGGGTTTGCTAGTGTTCTTGCCACTTACCGAGGTGCTGGTCAGCGGATATCAGTGGCGAAATGCTTTTGTATTGCTGGCCGGTATTGCCGTCGTAGTGGTAGTGCCTCTGGCAGCGCTGTTATACCGTCGCTCACCTTCGGACATGGGCTTGCCCACCGATGGTGACCTGATTGCTCCAGGACCTATCCGGCTGGCAGGTAATATGGCGCGCCCCTCCCGCCATATTACCCTGGCAACTGCGATTCGCCACCCCGCTTTCTGGTTGCTCGCCGCCGGCTTTGGCTGCGCGCCTCTCAGTACCAGCGCCGTGCTTACCCATCAGGTGGCGTTTATGACGGACACCGGGCTGCCGCCTGTATCGGCGGCCTTCTTTGCCGGACTGGTTGGTTTAGGAGGGGCGACCGGCAGAATAGTGATACCAGCCCTTTCCGACCGGATAGGCCGGGTGGCGGCATACGGCTTGAGCACGGCATCGCTCATTATCGGTATAGGCTCTCTGTTTCTGGGAGGACACACCGGAGCCTTACCCTTCTTCTACCTGTACGCTATCGCCATGGGATGTGGATATGGCCCCCCCAGGCCCCATCTTCGCCGTCGCTACCGCCGATGTCTTTTCTGGTAAATCATTCGGAGCCATCTACGGATTGATACGCATTGGGATGGGGATTGGCGGCGCAATAGGCCCCTGGCTGGCTGGTTATA
>Ga0351944_1067_pt1 | contig 12811 bp, 10 predicted proteins | sample BONcelT113001F13_FD_205820 | JGI IMG/M metagenome (GOLD analysis project Ga0351944, IMG submission 205820) | Enriched cells from coal bed in the Powder River Basin, Montana, United States - BONCAT cells T11 rep3 HSBNCT.T11.300.1.F13 ... | reverse complement strand
AATATGGTTTCGACCTAATCCCGACCGTTTTTGCCTCCGCCATACCTGGAGGCGTCATTCCTAGAGAGACACTGGATTATTTTCTGGATGCAGCGTTGACTACCATCCGCCAATCAGGGGGCGTGGACGGTGTGCTGTTTCAATTACACGGCGCCGCTGTGGTGGAAGGCATTGATGACCCAGAAGGGTTCATTCTAAAGGCGCTACGAGATGCAGTCGGTCCTAGACTACCCATCCTGACCACTCTGGACCTGCACGCCAATATGACGGAAGAGATGCTGGCTAACGCCACAATGATGGTTGGGTATGATACTTACCCCCACATTGACCAGGTGGAACGAGGCGCCGAGGTAGCGGACTTATTCATGCGGATTATAAGTGGCGACATTCACCCGGTGGGCGCTCTGGAGAAGCCCCCCTTGATGCCGCCCCTGCAAACCGGGGTTACTACCTCGGATACCCCTATGCATCGCCTTGTGGATAAGGCCAAGGCAGTTGAGAGGGAGCCGGGCATAATCACGGCCTCCGCTTTCGTCGGCTTCCCCTTCGCCGATATTCCCCCCGCTGGATTGGGAGTGCTGGTATATGCCGATGGCGATGCTGTCCTGGCCCGCCGCAAGGCTCAAGAACTGGCGGCCAGCGCTATGGCGGAAGGCGACCGTTGGTTGGTACATCCGGTGCCGGTACAGGAAGCGGTGTCCCGGGCCTTGGCTTCGCCCCACGGCCCGGTAATCCTGGCCGATATCGCCGACAGTGGCGCCGGTGGAACCGCGGGCGACGGTACAGCCATTCTGGCCGAGTTATTGGCTCAGGGAGCCACACGGGTCGCCATATCCACCATCTCCGATCAGGAAGTGATTGATATGGCCATCGCCGCCGGGGTGGGCAATACTATCTCGGCTTCTGTGGGTGGCAAGCGGGATAATTTCCACGGTGACCCAGTGCCCATCACGGGGGTGGTGCGAGCTATACACGCTGGCTACTTCCGCCGGCGCGGTCCACAGTCGCCGGGCATTATCCAGACCATCGGCCGGACGGTGGTCATCGAAATCGGCGGTATAGATGGTATCGAACTAATCCTGAGTGAGCATCGCGCCCACCCCAACGACCTGGAGTATTTCCGGGCTTTTGGCATCGAACCCACCGAACGCCAGGCCTTAGTCCTTAAGTCGGCGGCCCACTTCCGGGCGGCTTTCGAGCCAATAGCCGCGGAAGTTATTGAGGTGGATGCGCCGGGGATTACCAGCCCCCGCTTGGACCGGTTCCCTTACCGGCGGATTCGCCGGCCTATTTACCCGCTGGACCCTATGTGATAATTCTGGGTGTCTCTAATTCTAACGAGGCAAGGGCATTCGCCAGAATGCCCTTGATGAACCTAATCGCCCGCTGTGCCTAACAATACCATTTACCTTCGGCCCGATTCCTCCCATCCCGAGTACGATGTCATCGTGGTCGGAGCGGGACACGCTGGATGCGAAGCTGCCCTGGCGGATGCCCGTCTGGGCTGCCGGACGCTCCTTTTAACGATGCACCTGGATAATGTGGCGCTAATGCCATGCAATCCCTCCATTGGCGGGCCAGCCAAAGGACAACTGGTGCGGGAAATTGACGCCCTGGGCGGCGAGATGGCTCGCTGTATTGATAAAACTTCTCTACATATCCGTATGTTGAACACTGGCAAAGGCCCCGCCGCCCAAGCCCCCCGCGCTCAGGCTGATAAGCGAGCCTATGGGCAGGCGATGAAGCAGACCCTGGAGACCCAGCCGTACCTTGATGTCAAGCAGGCTATGGTCGAGCAATTGCTGGTGGAGGAAGGCCGGGTTCTTGGAGTGCTCACCCAGACCGGGGCGGTGTATACCGGTCGGACGGTGGTGGTGACCACTGGCACTTCTTTGAATGGCCGGATCATCGTCGGCGACCTGGCGTATACTGGGGGTCGGGCCGGAGAGATGGCGGCTACGGGCCTTTCGAAAAGCCTGCGCCAACTGGGGTTCATCTTGGGTCGTCTGAAGACGGGCACGCCACCACGCATAGACGCTCGTACCGTAGACTTCGATCAGACCACCGTGATACTACCCAGCCCTACGCCTTTGTATTTCAGTTACGAACCTCCCGCGCCTTGCACTTCCACCGGTGGTTTTAGTCCGTACCCCAATCCCTGCTCAACCACCTGGCGGCCGCAACTTCCCTGTTACCTGGTGCACACCGGCGCCCGTACTCACCAGATTATCCGGGATAACCTGCATCGCGCGCCATTATTCTCCGGCGTCATCGAAGGTATCGGGCCACGCTATTGCCCGTCTATCGAGGATAAGATCGTGCGCTTCGCTGACAAAGAAAGCCATGGCCTCTTCTTGGAACCGGAAGGCTGGGCCACCACCGAGATGTATGTGCAAGGCGCCAACACCAGCCTGCCGGAGGATGTCCAATTAGCGATGCTGCGCAGCATTCCGGCGCTGGCCCGGGTGGAGATGACCCGGGTCGGCTATGCTATCGAGTACGATTACTTGCCCCCTCACCAGACTAAAGCCAGCCTGGAAAGCAAGGCCGTTGGTGGGCTGTTTTTCGCCGGGCAAATCAACGGTACTTCTGGCTACGAAGAAGCCGCCGCCCAGGGACTAATGGCGGGCATCAATGCCGCCCGCTTAGTGCGAGGCGAACCGCCGCTGGTATTGCGCCGGGACCAGGCCTATATCGGTGTGTTAATTGATGACCTGGTCACTCGAGAGATTAGCGAGCCTTATCGGATGTTTACTTCCCGCGCCGAATACCGTTTGCTTTTACGGGCAGACAATGCCGACCTTCGCCTTGCTTCTATTGGGCAAGAAGTGGGTCTGATTTCGGCGGAACGATACGCCGCTGTCCGGGAAAAAAGACGGAAGGTCAACGCAGAACTGGAACGCTTAAATCATACCCGAGTCCGTGATAACGACCGGACAGTATCCGCATTGGAGTATTTGAGACGACCGGATGTCGCCTACGCTCAGATAGCCCATTTGGCGCCGTCCGAAGAACGGTTGGCTTCTGAAGATATCGAGCAAATTGAAATCGAGGCCAAGTATGCCGGGTATATCGAGAAGGCCCAGGTCGAGGCCGAGCGCCAACTTCGTATGGAGGAGCGGGAGATACCGCCCGGCTTCGATTATGCCGCCATCCTACCGCTGCGTCACGAAGCCCGGCAGGCGCTGCAGCGCTTCGCTCCCCGCACCGTTGGCCAGGCGGCCCGGCTCTCTGGCGTTACCCCAGCCGATATCGCCCTGTTAATGGTACATCTTCGTCGCATTGCTATTCCTTCGGATGCCAGTGACGGGCGCCAGTCTGCGGTCGCCGGCGCTTGGCGGTGACCCTATGGAGTACCTGCAAGGTGCGCTTGAACGCATTATTCCCGATGGCCAGCAGATAGCAGAAGATGAGATTCGAAAAATACTATTTGCGCCTTCGCTGTTCACTTCCGTTTCCCTGGATAACAGCAACTGCCTGTTGATAGGGCCAGATAAAGCCCGTCGGGTGGCTTTTTTGGCCGAGGCGGCGGCTGGGCGCCGGACCAAAATAGAGTGGATGGATTTGGAGGCCGGGCGACCCTCGGCGGTTTTGGCCAACTTCATTGGCCAAATCGTGTACATTCCAGCCAGCGCTTTCTATTATCACGATTACGAAAAACTACGCACCGGTATCGTTTCCGCTGCCCGGGGCTTCGCCCGCCGGGCTAATGTAGAGTTGTTGCGCCTTCTATGTCGCACTGGACAGAGGAGCGATGAGGCGACGAATGACCCGAGCGAAGCAAGCCAACGGCTGCTCGACGTTATAAGCAGGGCTGGGTACGAGCCTCGGGTACTGATAACGCCGTTTGACTGTGTTCCACCTCCTGCCGGTTCTATCGTCTTAAGTCTGGCGAAACTTCGCCGAGTGATAGCCGTAGATACCCATCGGGTAGGCTATTTTGGCGGCGGACCGCTGCGCCTGCTATTGGGCGCCCATGCCGAGCGCAATGCCTATTGGGTGATTGCTGGCTGCTATATGAACGCCGTGGTCATTGACCCAGCGGCGACATGCTGGGCCAGGGTGCAGTGAGTAGTGAGTATTGAGAGATGGGGTGCAAGATTGATTGTAGGGCGGCCTTGCAGGCCGCCGGCTTAGAAACGGCGGGCTAAAAGCCCGCCCTACTAAGAAAGAAATCTACACAATCAACTATACGCTACCAGTACGCCCTTATGAGTTGCAGACGCGGCTATCTGTGGCGTACAATCGCATAAGGTTCACGCATTCCCCTTTTATGAATCAATAGATAAAGGAGGAGTAGTTTGAGGTTATTCAGACGCAATCCCCTATGGAGCATAGGTCTGGCGGCGACTATCATTCTGGCTCTAGTATCGCCTATTATTCTTACTGGCCCCGCGCCGGTTAGTGCTGATGGCCCAAATTTGATACGGAACGGGACCTTCGAAGACGGAGGCTGTCACAGTAATAATTACAATCCACCAGGCCTCTCGACTTCAAATATGTCAAACGGGTGGGACCCATGGTGGAACTCTACCCCTACCCCAAATACTAGCGGAGACCTCTACACACCGCAATACACTAAGATGTGTGGCGACCCACACCCACCCTTCAAAGAAGGGATTGGTATGCAAAAGCTGCATACCTTCTACGCCACCCACGATGCAGGCTTTCGCCAACGGGTTACCGGGCTATCTCCTGGCACCACCTATCGCTTTTCCGTATGGGCCTTTGGTCTGACTCGCAACAGCGATGGCACTACCTCGGATTGTGCAAACTGCAACCTGGGCAAGCAGGTCGGCTTCGACCCGACAGGGGGAAATGACCAAAACTCCCCTTCGATCGTATGGTCTGGTGAAGATTCGAATAATGACCAATGGATACAATTATCTGTGCAAGCGGTGGTCAATTCTACCGAAGTCACGGTCTATACTCGCAGCCGGGCTAAATTCAAGGTACGTTGGAACGCCTCCTATTGGGACGTAGCGGAGTTCGTTTCCACTGGCCCAGTGGCACCCCCTACACCATCGGTGGCGCCTACCATTCAGCTGCCACCAGCGGCGGCGGAACCTCAAGACGACCGTTACTTCTTCCAAACTGGTTACCGCATAGCCGATGACCGCATCTGGGACTACTTCAACAAACGCGGTGGCCTGCGTACCTTCGGCTACCCGATTTCGCGCAAGTTCCGCCTGTTGGGCAAGGACGTCCAGTTGTTCCAACGCCGGGCGGTGCAGATTGACCCCAGCGGCAACCTGGGCCAACTCAATCTGCTGGACCAGGACGTGATGCCCTTCAATACTATGAATGGGGCCACCTTCCCCAAATCTGATCCAGCGATAACTGCTGGCTTACCCCAACCCGGCTCCCCTGGATACGACACCACCGTCGTGGAATTCATCAAGAACCGGGCGCCGGAATCCTGGAACGGTTTGAGCACCAACTTCCTCACCACCTTCAACGACTCGGTCCGAATGGAAAATGCCTTCCCGGAAGGTGGTGGTAGCGATGGCATGTTGTTTGGTTTCAACATCGAGATGTGGGGATTACCCACTAGCGCTCCGGCTCTCGACCCCACCAACTTCAACTTCGCCTATCTGCGCTTCCAGCGGGGGATCATGCACTTCAGCAAGGATAGCGGGGTCACCCAGGGTCTGCTAATAGGAGACTACTTCAAGGCTATTCTCACCGGTCGTAACCTTCCGCCCGACCTTGATCAGCAGGCTAACCAGTCTATGTACTACAAGCAGTACCTGCGAGGCGCTCCCCAATCTTTGGCCAAACCTTCGCTATTGGCCAATACCGATTTGACCGATGCCTTCGAGGCCGGCACAACCAGATAGTCAGGGCAAGATTTCTATCAATATCTACGTATCGGTCGTAGACCACAGGGGCGTTCATTGAACGCCCCTGCTTGTGTAATAAATGTGTAGGAGGCGAACGATGCCTGACCATAGTGGGCAAGATGTTGCAGTTGCAATAGAGGCCGGCCGCCTGGCGGCCAATTGCGCCCGGATGATGGAAAAGGCGGGTATGCCGGAGACCGGCGCTCGCATAACTGCCGATAGCCTGGTAGACGCCGACCTGCGAGGCACCCATTCCCACGGTGTAATCCAACTGCCTGGCTATCTGGACCGGCTGATGGCGGGCGGCATCAATCCTCGCCCCACCCTGCGAGCAGTCGCGGATACTCCATCCCTGGCCATCTTGGATGGCGATGGCGGTATGGGCCAGGTGGTCAGCCACCAGGCGATGACCCTGGCTATTAGCAAAGGCAAGCAAACTGGCGCTGGCTTCGTGGGGGTTCGTAATAGCGAGCACTTTGGGGCATGTTCGTACTGGTCGGCCATGGCCGTAGCCGCGGATATGATTGGCATCTGCTCCACCAATGGCGTGTCTTGCATGCCCCCCTTCGGGGGCATCACCGGTACTATCGGCAACAACCCCATCGCCATCGCTGCTCCGGCCGGTCGGGAATATCCGGTAATCATAGATATCGCTACCAGCGTCGTGGCTCAAGGTAAGATGCGGGTGGCTGCGGCCAGAGGCGAGAAGATACCGCGGGACTGGGCGATAACCCTGGACGGCGAACCCACCGATGACCCGCTCGAAGGCTTGAAAGGGTTGGTTCTGCCGGTAGCGGGTTACAAGGGATTCGGCCTGGCGGTGGCCTTCGAGGTGCTTACCGCGGTGCTTACCGGCGCGCCTTTTGCTAAACAAGTGCCTTTGGACCCAGGTCCCGCCGAACCACTGCGCATCGGCCACTTTTTCCAGGCCATTGATATTGCGCCTTTAATACCAGTTCCTGAGTTCAAGTCCCGGATGGACGAATTGGTGCGGCAGATAAAGGAGTCGAAACTGGCAAAAGGGGTTCGCCGTATCTATGCTCCGGGCGAGATAGAAGAGGAGACTAAGGCAATCCGGTTGCGGTCGGGCATCCCACTGGCGCACCCGGTCATATATGACTTGAAATCAGTAGCCTCTCGCCTGGGAGTAACCTGGCAGTAGCAGCAGCAACCTGGCAGCAGTAGGGGCGACGCATGCGTCGCCCAGGTATCCCTACGTATACCTCCGCACCTCGAAACGGGACAACTCCACCGGTTCGTCGGCTCGAATGCCGGCTTTACGCCGGGTTATATCTACCTGCTGGTCGACGGTCTCCACCCCTTCCAGGTCAGGCAATAGCAGCCCGCGTTTGCTCCCACTGCGCACGATAACACCGTAGCGTTTGGGGTCCAGTTCCGCCGGGCTTTTAACCAACTCCGGGGAGGTTAAGACATCTACGGTGTACTCCAGAAACGGCAATTCATGATCTTGCACCGGCTCCGGAAAGCGCCAGTCTTCGGTGGCGGAGGAAATGGCGTTGCGAATGACCTCCCGGGCCACATCGGGTTGGGTGGGTTCGAAGGTACCGATACAGCCGCGCAGTTGGCCGCGCTTCTTGATGCATACGAACACGCCGGCATTTTCGCTCATTTCCGGAGCTGGATACTTCGTGGGCTTAATCACCTGATGATGTAACACGTAATTCTCCACTGCCTGCCGGGCCAGCTCGACCAGAGGGTGAGGCTGCTGAGCGGGCTGTTCGTGTCTAGAGTTGGCCATCGTGCGCCTCCTTAACGGTAGCCAGGGCTACCAGGTAGCCGATGCCGAAGGGGCCCTCGTGCGACAGCACTTCGCTGGCCACCGGTAATCCCTCCAGCGCTCCGAAAAGAATGATTATCGAGCGCAGGCCGCATTCGCCGGCCCCCTGTATTACATCCGGCTCGATACCGGTAATGGCCGCGGCGTCCCAGCGGGCCACGGCGTCGGCGACAGCGTCATCGAAAACTGGACCCATCGGGTTGTACCCGTAAGGCGAATCGTTCGACAGATGATGGGACATATCGCCGCTAGCCACCAGCGCCGCCCGCACCCCCGCGGCCTCAGCTGCCTGCCGCAGTATGCGCCCGAAGTCTAGATGTGCCCCATATGATAGACTCGAAAAAGACAAACTAACCACCGGTATGTCACTTGGCGAAGCCTGGCGCAGGAAATACATCGGCACCATTACCCCCCAGTCCAACTCCGGCCCAGTTTGGCCACGACCGGTGCTGCGCAGTGGAAAATTCTCCCGCCGGGCTTCGTTAACTACCGCCTCGACTAGCGGCTGATGCGTGGATAGTTTCATCCTCACCTGCGGCGCCCGAAATTGCCCGAAATCCCCTTCCAGGACTGGTGCCATGGCAATACCCATAGCATCAGCCCGGGTTGGGGAATGTGGGCTAACAATTATTACCACTTCCGGATTTTGCTCGGACACCTTCTCCGCCATCTTTCGCATCGCCCGTACGGTGGCTCCCGCCCGGGCCAGTTCGCTGCCGCCCACCTCTGGTATTAGTAACGGCGGATGCGGTGCGATGGCTCCTATTATGATGCCTTTCTCCATATTTTTACCTCCCGCCAAAACGCAAACCGGTACCCAAGATACCCTTAGTTTCTGATATTCAGGCCGGCGCCACAGTTAACGCACCTGCCATCTGAGGCCAACCCCAAGATGCGAGTAGAGTAGCCGCGACGTTCAATAATCAATTTGTGGCAGTTGTAGCAATAGGTGCTCTCGGCCTGGGGGTCAGACACGTTTCCCAGATAAACGAAGCGCAGCCCCGACTCTAGCCCAATCTGCCGGACACGGACCAGAGTCTCCACCGGTGTCGGGGCCAAACTGTTCAGTTCGGCGTGGGGAAAAAATCTGGTGATATGCCAGGGTGTATCCGATCCCAACCCCTCCACGATCCATTTGGCTAGTTCACCAAGTTCGGTGATATTATCATTTTGCCCGGGTACCACATTGGTCACTACCTCAACATGCATCCCCCATTTGTGCCTCGCCCTCTCCGCTACGTCCAGAATACCTCGCCAGGGCCGGGTGTCGGGTAATCCTACCACCTGGCGATAAAAGTCATCGTTGAATCCTTTGACGTCCACCCGGTACGCATCCAGGTAAGGACCGATGGTATCCAGCGCTTGGGTGGACATAAATCCATTGGTAACATAGGCGGTGTACAGGCCGGCTGCTTTGGCCAGGCGAGCGGTGTCCAGAGTATATTCCAGCCAGATGCTCGGCTCGTTGTAAGTCCAGCAGATACCAGCGCTGGCGCTTTGTCGCGCCAGATCTATCGCCTGGCGGGCCGTTATATGGCGGCTGGCTAAGACCTGCCCGTCCAGGTAGGGGCTGTGCCCATCGTGCTCGGCGTAGGCTATTTGCCAGTTCTGGCAGTGCCGGCAGCGAAAATTGCACCCCCAGGTGCCCAGCGAGAATACCCGGCTGCCCGGGTAGAAATGGAACAATGGCTTCTTTTCGATAGGGTCCACGGCAACCGAAGATACTTCTTCGTAAATCAATGAGTACAGGGCGCCGTCCCGGTTCTGCCGGGTCCGGCAGTAGCCCGACTTGCCTGGGGCAATACGGCAAAGCCACTGGCAAACGTGGCACCGCACCGCCTGGCCAGGAAGCCAGTCGTAGAGTATTGCTTCCTTCATCTCCGCCCCTGTGCTAGTTGCCCTACTCCGATAATAGCACTGGCCGGTGTTCACGCCAACCTCCAGTCTATGGACATTGCTTACGCTAGTCGGTGTAGGGCGGCCTTCCAGGCCGCCTCTTTTGGAGCGTCGGGACATAACCTATGCCCGGAACGGGTGACCCGACCTACCCGCTACTCGCCCATCTGATACATAAAACCTGAACAAAAAGGTATGGCCAGCGCTTGGCGCCGTTAGCCCAATCTCCGGTACAGTGGCAACATTATCCTGAGAAAACATCGCGCTAAGAGACCGTAATGTCGGGTGTAAAATCGCTCCAGGTTACGATAGTACTCTTTTCTTGCTTGTGGGCTATTGGCAACGCTCTGCCCGCCTATATGGATTACCATCGCCACCGGATGGCGCACCACGCTCCAACCTGCCTTCCGCAACCTGAGGCATAAATCGTTGTCTTCGAAGTACAAGAACATCCCTTCGTCCAGCCTTCCGACCTGTTGCAAGGCTGATGGCCGTAGCATCATACATGCGCCTGATATCCAGTCTACCTCCTCTATCTGGTTGGCTCCCCAATCGTGCAAATACCGGCGCAACACCAGATGATAAAACTGCCGCCGCAGAAGGTAGGCTAGCGTGGGGTCTTGGCCAAAGGAGAACGGCTGCGCCAAGCCATCCGGGAATACCAGGAGAGGCCCGCAGGCGCCAGCGAGGGGATGGTCGTCCATGTAAGAGGCCAGCGCTTGGAAGGCTCCGGCGCTGGCCACGGCGTCGGGATTCAGTAGGAGGATGTAGCGGCATCGGCCGGCTAGCAAATCGATTCCCTGGTTGCAGGCGGCCGCGAACCCACGATTTAGTTCATTACGCACCACACGAACCCGAGGAAAACCGCTGGCAATATCCACGGTATCATCGGTTGATGCGTTATCTACAACCACGATGTCGTAGTCTAATTCCCCTACACCCTCTGGCGCTGAACCCAGACACGTACCTATGGTCTGCGCTGAATTGTAGGTTACCACGATGATGCCCAGGTCAACTGTCGAGGTCACTCGACCCTCTATATAAGAAAGATTGGCCGGAAGGCCACCCTCCTTTGTTTAGCATAGATGGCCAATAGAACTAAACCAGACTAGCCGGGCCGTACCAGCACCTTGATAGACCCAGTTCTTTTGTCAGCGGCGGTATGGAATGCCTTCTCTACTTCATCTAAGGTAAACTCGTGAGTGACCAGGCTGCGCAGTTCCTGAGCATATTTTGTAGACATATCCACCGCCAGTTCAAAATCGTGGCGGCCATCAATAATACTATAACAATCTGGCAGGTAAATCGTCACCTCCTTGAGTAAAGGATGGAATAGGTCTACGGTGACCGACCTCTCGAAATACACGCCCAGTATGGTCACTTTGCCCAACGGTCGCGCTAACTGGCAGGCCAGATCGAATGTGTCGGCGCCGCCCCCCACGGTTTCGAAGACGCAATCGGCTCCCAGCCCATTTGTGGCCTCTTTAATGACGGCGTCGGCGGCCACTGGGTCAATGGGCAGCACTTCGGTGGCTCCTAGCCGCCGGGCTGCCGCGGCCTGGAAGGGATGTTTGGCGGTAATAAATACCCGGCTGGCACCAGCTGCCTTGGCCGCCAACATAGTGGCCAATCCGATTGTCCCCGCTCCCACTACCGCCACGGTAGAGCCGGGCGGCATCCCCGACCACCTTACGCCGTGCACGCCCACGGCCAGCGGTTCGATGAGTACTGCCGCCCGGTCGTCTACGTTGTCGGGCAACCGGAAGAAGCCGGCGGCTTTAGCGTGGATGTATTCCGAAAAAGCGCCCGAAATGCGTGGGCGATTAGGGTCAATACAATGTGTGTGGTTACCCGTGCGGCAATAGTAACAAACCCCGCATCCGCGTCCCAGGGTGATAAGGTCGGCCACCACTCTGTCCCCTGGATGGACATTGGTTACCCCGTCGCCAACTTCGGTGACCACTCCCACCATTTCGTGACCATCGGGGGCGGTCTGGGTTTCGCGGCGGTGCCAGTAGCGGTGCAGGTCGCTGCCGCAAACTCCGGCTAGGGATACCTTGGCCACCACCATCCCTGGTGTGGCTTTGGGTTTCGGCATTTCTGCTACCCCGTACTTTTGGATACCTAGTTGCACGCCCACTTTCATCGAGGCGCTGTCGGTCGTTGTTTCGGACATTGCTCTAGTAACCATATAGCCTCCTGCAAGACCGGGCTTTGCCAGTCTCATATTGTGCGATTTTGCTGGAAAAGAGTATACAGCATATCCCTGATTGCTATAATGGGGCGAGGAGAGGAATGCCCAGCACTATTTATTTGGCTAGACTGGCCCATATCGGCCGGAAAGTTTTATTGGTAAATGCTTGAAGTACTAATACAGGAGAGGAGGCTCTAATGTCAGAAAATGCCAAAATGTTGGAAGGCAAGGTGGCATTGGTTACTGGTTCTTCGCGAGGGATTGGGCGGGTCATTGCCCGGAGGCTGGCCGGTCTAGGTGCTGCCGTGGCGGTGCACGGGTCCAGCCCCATCTCATCCCGAGCGTTCAACGAAGCAGATTCACTCGATTCCGTGGCCAAAGCCATCGCTGGGGAGACGGGCGCCGATGTTCTGCCGGTGCACGGCGATGTTCGAGACGAGCAAGCGGTAAAGGATATCGTGGCCGCCGTCCGGGTACGTTTTGGCCACATAGATTTCCTGGTGAATAATGCTGGCGGGGATATCGGCGCCAAAGGCACACTAGGCGCCAACTTTGGTCGCCCCGACCCAAACGACTGCGTCTTCATCTCGGTGGAGGATGTGAAGGCGGTTATTGACCGCAATCTAATATCGTGTATTCTGATGTGTCGGGAGGTGGCTCCGGAGATGATGGAGCGCCGCTCTGGCCGTATCGTGAACTTAACCAGCGGGGCAGCCTCGCTAGGTAGAGAGCGAGGTGGTATCTACGGGACGGCTAAAGCGGGCGTATCGCATTATAGCCGGTGCCTGGCCGTTCAGATGCGCCCCTACAACGTCACGGTGAACGCCATCGCGCCTGGCATCATAGTCACCCCACGCATCGTGGCTACCGGACAAGTGGATAAGGAACGTTTGGACGAAGAGCCTTCGCTGGAGGGATATGGCTCCCCGCTGGATATTGCCAAAGCCGTCGAGTTCTTTGTTTCACCGCTAGGCGATTATGTGACCGCTCAAATTGTGCGGGTAGATGGCGGCCGGCAAAGCTGGCCTTGCTAATCGGAGCGGTACCTAACGTATCAATAAGCCATCGCTAGGCCGTCTG
>Ga0351944_1066_pt1 | contig 12989 bp, 13 predicted proteins | sample BONcelT113001F13_FD_205820 | JGI IMG/M metagenome (GOLD analysis project Ga0351944, IMG submission 205820) | Enriched cells from coal bed in the Powder River Basin, Montana, United States - BONCAT cells T11 rep3 HSBNCT.T11.300.1.F13 ... | reverse complement strand
AGACATGGAATTGGAGAGAATGCTCGATGACGCTGTGGCAGTATGCAAGGGATTGGAACTGACTTATAGGGTGAAGTTGTTAGCTACCGGTGATATAAGTATCTGCGCTCGTAAGACCTATGACATTGAAGTATGGGCACCTGGCTGCGGTGAGTGGCTAGAGGTCAGTTCGGTAAGTAATTGTGGTGACTATCAGGCGCGCCGCGCCAACATCAAGTTTCGGCGCGAGCCCGGTGCTAAGTCAGAGTTCGTTCACACACTCAATGGCAGCGGACTGGCTTTACCGCGCACAATGATTGCGGTCATTGAAAACTACCAGCAAGCGGATGGGAGCATCGTTGTGCCAGCGGCGTTGCAAGCATTCGTTGGCACAGAGGTTATTCGCAAAGCATGAACGAACCAATCGTCCTTATCGGTGGGTTCGGGTCACACTGGCAAGACTACATGAGTTTTGCCAGGCTGCTCAGGAATGTTTCTGGCAAGCGTGTATATGTGACTTCCATCAACAGAGTGACTTGGTTAGTGGCAAGTTTCACCAACTATCATATCTTGCTGGAGCGTTTATCCAAGGCGGTCCAGCATGCACTTCAGTCCACTGCCGCTGACAGAGTCGTCCTGATTGGTCACAGTGCGGGTGGGGTGGTGGCACGATCGTATCTTGCCGATCGGTTGCCAATTTCAAGTTACAAACCACTGTCTGGATACCGGTTTGTGTCGCGTATCACGATGCTGGGCAGTCCGTTGCGCATTGATGGGCAAGCTCGTCATACGGGTATGCGCCATGCCGCTTGGATAGATCATGAGTATCCCGGTTCTTATTACTCGCAACAGACGCAATACTTAACCGTGTACGGGAAACTTATTCGCGGTGATCGGCACGGTACCGCGGCGGAACGGGGCGCATTCCATGCATACAAGCGTATTTGTGGTGAAGGCAATGTATGGGGTGATGGCGTGGTGCCTAACCATATAAGCCGGCTGGATGGTGCGCCAAGTATCGAACTCGATGGAGTCGGACACTCACCTGGTTGGGGTGACCGTTGGTACGGAGGAGACGCATCCACCATTCGTTTGTGGTGGAGCTACTTCGAACAAGGTGACGCACCAGCCTTTGGTGGCGGAGTTGTAACTGTCTAGATGATAAGCAGACAGCCAGCATTACTTCTGGCTGTCTGCTTGATTAAATACTACAGATGCGGAAACTACTGAGGTAGCAGGTACAACAGCATTTTGACTGGAGTGCGCGCAAAAACTGCGTGTTCCAGACGCGGTTCCATGCGCACCCATGCGCCGTCACTTACTTCCATAGAGTCAACGCCTAAGGTAAGCTTCGCCTGCCCCGATATTATGTGAAGGAGAGCGCTGGTGGAGGCGGTGTGCTTTGACAACTCCTGACCTGTATCAAAACCGAAGATGATGACCTTCACAAAGTCATCCGCAAAGATGGTGCGGCTCAGAATACCGTTTTTGGGTATCTCAACCTCGGTGTCGAGATTATTGAAAAACGTGTAGTTTGTTTCTGTACTCATAGGATACCTCTGTGTATCTACTAAGTGTACCGTACATGGCGTATCTGTCTTTGTGGCTGCGCAAAAAAGCCATTCTGCAGATTGAGGTGACCCGCAGAATGGCGATTGTGGGGTAATCGAGACGATTGGGGGGATCGCTCGATCAAGCTATATGGAGCAGCCAACTTGCGCCAACCGCCCCACAAAACCTGCTATTTAATTTGCTGACAATACCTATTCTACTCCTATTGCAGCGAAGCGCAACTGTGTATTTAGCCTGACTCGTGACGGCATCTCGTTTGGAGGTAATTCCATGTCTTTGCCCAACAGGTGGGCGAGGCAGGACACTCGCCTCATTTCATTGTCCACATTCTTTCAGGTCATCACGATTCTGCTCAATATAGTTGTTATCGGTATACATGTGAATTATGTTCGAAGATGCAGCGACAAAGTAGAATTATGTGTCATCAGATTTGGCTTACATCCAGTCATTGATTTAACAATTCATCAAAACCAAACATGAAATTGCTGATATAGCAGTACTTCCTAATTGCGATTTACTGAAATGCCATATGTATTAATATATCAATAAGAATTTATTGATGAAATATATTTATGATATTTAAAATATAATGTAATATTATATATAATATGAAAACAAGCACTAACGATTATTCTGACAAGCTATTCGGATTACTGGTGCTTAATCAGTTTTTACTTACGCTATCGGTTAAAGCCGGTGCTGGTGGATGTGGTTTTGTTCGCTAACAAAGACAGTCCAATGGGCAGACGTATATTTATACCGTTCGGTTTTACTGTTTATAAGGAGTGAGGGGTGCACCATCGTGGTAGATCATTCACAATCGAAAAACTGGCAATTCGCTCTGCGGCAAATGCGTGTGCCTATCATGTTTGTAACTGCTGTCGTATTACTTGCAGCTTTATGGATGGCACTGCAACGCAGTGGGTGGGAGATTCCGATATTTGGTGGTGTATCGCCTGCACAACATGGTGCAGTAATGGTGGCAGGATTCCTCGGCAAATTGATTTGCCTTGAACGGGTGGTGGCGCTTCAGCGACCATGGGCGTATGCAGTGCCGGTGGTAATGTGTGCAGGAGCAATTGTTCTGTTGACGGGTATATCACCAACAGTAGGGCGCACGGTGCTCGTCATTGGCGCCATGGGATTTGTATTGCTTTGTCTACTGATGTACAAACTGCACCCGACTCTGGACGTGGCAATAATGGCAAACGGTGCAGTCTGTTTGTTTTTTGGGAACTCGTTGTGGTTATTGAATATGCCGATGCATAATTCCGTGCCCTGGTGGATAGGATTTCTGGTTCTGACTATAGCTGGGGAGCGATTGGAACTCGCGCGTATGTTGCGCTTATCGGTTGGCAAGCGTGTAGCGTTTGTTTTCGCTATTAGTGTGTTTCTTGCTGGCTTGGCAACCACATTGGTATCTTTTGAGACAGGTGTGCAGATTGCAGGACTTGGATTAGTTGCACTTGCGGCGTGGTTGATGCTTTTTGACGTGGCGCGCAGGACAGTGGATCAAATTGGACTTCCGCGCTACATAGCTGTCTGTCTCCTCACAGGCTACATTTGGTTGTTGGTTGGGGGATTACTGTGGTTGATCTTCGCTCCGTATTTCGTGGGTGGAGTGTATTACGACGCTATGCTACACTCGATTTTCCTTGGATTTGTATTCTCGATGATTTTCGGGCATGCGCCAATCATTATGCCTGCGATTCTTAATGTGCCAGTCGTGTATACACCACGTTACTATGCACACCTGGCGCTACTACATACGGCATTGCTGGTGCGTATTGTTGGCGACCTTTCTGTGTCTCCATTGATACAACGCTGGGGAAGCACTTTTAATGTGATTGCGATATTACTGTTTATAGTAAGTTCCGCAATCGCTGTTCGCAGCGTGTTGAGCATCAAACAACGGTTGATTAACTCACAGTAGTGCCAGTCTGTAGCTATCCCATCGTGGTAAACGTCAGTGGCTTGATGCGATAGATAACGCGCGTCTCGCTCGCACGCCGACCAGGATAGCGTTCTTTTCCGAGGTATTTGAAGGCAAGCTGATCAATACTGTCATCTGCGCCTTGCGTTGTGATATCGACAACATTACCACGCACCTGGATGTAGCGGTATGGGTTGTCCGGGTCCTGTATGCTTAACGCGACACGCCCATCACGCTTCATATTGCGATCTTTTACGCGCCCAACAGCGCTATTGACGATGATGTATTCACCATCATAGGCAAACCACACCGGTGTAACCTGTGGGCTGCCGTCAGCCATCACCGTCGCCAGGTGCGCAAACGCGCGCTTATCAGAGAATAGGTCTTGAAACGCTTCGGGGATAACGCTTATTGACATTTAATTTACTCCTTTGCTGCTATGTATGTCAATTATCAGACTGGATATGAGTCAGTGATGATACTCACGTTGGATTTGCTGCAGACGTTACAAGCTTAAGACCAAACAGCGCATCTATCTGCCTCTGCATTCTGGGGCTGGTACATGCTTCTTCTGGATTTCTCACAACACCATGCACTGCCCGCACAAGATGCATAGCGGATTGCTTGTCCACATGTCTGGCATGACTCAACCAGAGTGCTAATACGTGACCTGTCCGACCAATACCAGCAGAACAGTGCACGACGACCTTAGTCGGAATTGCTCTGCAGCCATCAATATATGGAATGATGCTTTCCTCCAACTGCGTCTGAGTTACCAGTACGTAGTCTTCGATCGGCTCCCACAGAACACGCTTATCGCCAAAATAGCGCTTGTAGGTTCCAAGCAAATCGTCGTAGTAGTGTAGCTGTGATGGCGACAACAAGCAGCAGACACTGTTGACCTGCTGCTCTTTCATATACCGACACCACTCGATCACGAGCGCATGCGGAACCGACTCTAGTCCATAGCCAGGTCTCGCGCAACCGTATACATAGGTCTCATCTTGTGCAGCAGGTCCAAAGTTGAACTGGTTGTTAGTTGGCATGATACTGATCTACGGTAAATTCACCGTGTCCGTCGTTTCCAAAGTAGGGGCACTTGCACTGGGTCATCGATCACGTCATTAAGTTTAAGTGAACCGAAGTAATCATCGCGAAGCACGTTTTGTTGACCGTTGAAAGTGCTGCCATCTGGCATATAGGCGCATGTCATTGCGCGACGCGGTTTAGGAGTCATGTTAGCTCCAGCGCCATGCGCAATCAAGCCATTGTGGAATACGGCGCTGCCGGCAGCGCATGGTGCGGGAACTGCACGCATCGACATCCATTCCGGATAAACCTTAAAGAGGCTTGCGATGTTCTCTCCAATCCCAGAATTGTCATAGCGCGCAACCTTGTGTGTGCCTGGCAAGTACCACAGACATCCGTTTGCCAGTGTTGCGCGATCCAAAGCTACCCAGATCGAAAGGGCATCCCTTGAGTAGAACGACCAATAAGGGTTGTCGAGATGCCATGCGGTTGGATTGCCGTATGGCTGCTTAAACAGCGCCTGGTCGTGCCAGATGCGAACGCCATCAACTCCTGCCAAGGTTGCAGCGGCTTCGCCCAGGCGCGCATCCATCATCAAATCCGCCATTCCCTGATGAGTGTCTGCAAGGCGTACGCATTGCACAAAAACTTGTGAGTAGTAGTCTTCTGGATTGTCTTGATTCGTGCGCCCGTTGCGTTCTACAAGGCGCTGGTGAACGGCATCCTCAGTGATTACACGCCAATGCTCAAGTTCATCCGCATCAAGGAAGTCCTCGATCACGATGTATCCATTCTCCCGGTACGTCTCAGCCTGTTCTTTGGTTATCTGGTATTTCAACTCATCCTCCACCTAGTACATTACAAGACACATATTGCTTATGATACACAATGTTGTGTTCTAGCTCTGAATCTGGCAAATAAAAACGCGAGATAGCCTTTGCTATCTCGCGTGTGCGCTAGCCATGAAGTCACTCAGTGCATAACAGACTTAGTGGTTGGCTCGATACGAGTAACCACTATGCGAGTTCGGTCCAATAAAGGATCTATCTTTGGTTTGAGCACGTTAATCCAATAATCTGACTCATACACGGCTTTGTAAAGACCAATGCGGTCCTGTTCGGATTCAAACCGCCTCATCCAAACGTAAAGGTCAGGCTCCTGTTCGCCAATAAAACTACCCACGATCACCATTCCTTTGGATACCTGAAAGGGTATGATCTCTTCTTCCATCAAAGCGACCCATTCCGCGCGTTTGCCATCTTTGATGCGGTACTGCCGTAGTTCAAAAAACATGGCTCTCCTTTTTCTTGTGTGATTACTACGCATATTGGTAGCCAATTGCATTTAGAAATGCCTGTGCTATCACCATGTGTCCAATCTGGTTGGGATGCACACGATCCCAAGCGATCGCGGATGAATGACTATGCAGCAGAAGCCTGTCAAAGGCTGCTTGCGTATCTACGAAGTATGTTCCATATTTCACCGCCAGCATTCGCACCGCTGCACCATAGCGATCCATCGTTGCACGCATCTGGTCATCGCGGTTGGTTTCGATGAAGTAAGGTGTTAGCAATACCATGCCTTGCAACAGCGGTAGCGTGTCGCGAATCAACTCCTCAAGTGTCGAGGTGTACTCGCTCAATCCCACATGTATCTCCGCCTGAGTTGGTGAGTCATGTTGACGCCATACATCATTGATGCCAATCATGATGGAGAGCCAATCTGGTTGCATTGCGATGACATCGTGCTGCCAACGCGCTTTGAGGTCACGTACTGTGTTGCCACTGGTGCCCATGTTGACTATCCTAATGTGGCTATCCGGATAGGTAACGTTCAACATAGCGGCAACCATAGAAACGTAACCTCTGCCATGTGCTTCGAAAAGTCCTTCACCAACCGGTTGCGTTCTACCGCAGTCGGTGACAGAGTCGCCGATCATCACAAGTTTGCTGTGTGGTTTCAAGAGCATGTTAACGCGTCCTTGAGACTGCTAAGTCAATCACGAGTGCGGAGTGGATATGGATGGACTCAATGGTTGCAGTTAACACGCCTTTCGACCACTTCCAAGTCATGCCCGTGGCATCCGGAGCAAGGCTAACCTTCTGTGGTCGTTTAGCGCATTGCACTGTTACTTTGATAGGACCAACCTTGGGAATCGCTTCGACATAGGGATTCACTGGTGACAACGGATTCGCACTGGTGGTGTTCAGTAAATGTACGATTAACTGGTTTGGTTTCTCGCGCACGGTCAAGTGAATATATGCTGGAGCTTCGATCTCAACTGGCATAGTGTCCACAAGCGCCTTCAGCACTTGCCCAACGAAAGACCGAATGCGCGGATAGCGGTAGTCGCCATAGATCGTAGCAATAGGTCCATATATCGCGGCAATCATGCCCTTTCCAACTTGCTTGATCGTCGCAGCAGGAACCTTGGTGGCTCCGCGCTTCAGTTCCTGATTCTTCAACAACGGGGCGATTGACTTCGCACCGGCGAGCTTAACAGGCTGCCACATGCCACTTACAGGAACCGCGCCAGCATCGGCTGCAACAAATACAGTCTGTTCCGCCGGTTCGCCAACAGCCTTAACTCCTAAAACAGATCCGTAATCGCTGACGATATGGCTTCCGCTTAGAAGCAATTTCCCTCCATTCTTCACCCAGTTAATCAACGCCTCACGTAAATTCGCTGGGAGGTGAGTCTGTTCAGCAACCACGATGACCGGATATTGATCGAGTCGTTCGAGCAGTGTCTCTTCATTCATCACATCGGTGTGGTAGTGATTTTCCATCAGGAGTGCAAGCGCGCCTGTTAATGTATGTACGGGTACACCTTCGTTATAAACCGATACAGTGTTCTCCGGATGGTTGTTAGCATAGTAGTGGCTTTGGCTATGAAGCAGTGCGACATGCCTGGCAGAAGTTGAGCCCTGGCAGATTGACTGGCGCTGGCGCAGGAACTTGCCAACCTTGGCAAAGACATCCATGTGCCAATCCACAATCCGCCCATTACGAACAGGCGTATCGTATATCTGGAATGCGCCACCATTACTGGCTACCAGCGCAGCTTCACATGCCAGATGCGCGAACGACTTGGTAGTCCACTTTGCCTTGCTCATTGAGCCGGAAGACGTGAATCCCCAAGCCATTAAGTCCCAGGGGAGTCCGCGGCTCTCCATGAACTTCGCTTCTAGCGTAGCGCTTTCCAAACCAAATGCCCAAGTGAAGTCGCCGCTCAGATAGTCAACGGGAGTAGTGACTTGGTCTGGCATGCGCACCGTATATGCCCAGTTTGAGCATACGGCAAAGCTTGGTTCGTGTGCATGCAACGCATCGGCATAACGTTGTAGATGTGCCTCAAAGCGCTGACGATTGAAGAGCATGTATTCCGCCCAATGCGGGTCTTCCGGCTTAACAGGCACATCTGTGATACCAGTTTCCTTTATGAATAACTCGCGCGTCCAGTCGCTCCAGTCGGGAGCGGCAGCCCAGCACTCGCCATCTACCCAACAACCATTGATGCCGTACCAATCAATCACTTCCTTCAACTGTGGGATGAGTATCTCATCGTCATACGGACAATCTGCTGCCATCGCATGGGGATTCCATCCTTCGCCGCCGACGAGTGTGCCATCCGATTTGCGGCGTGACCACTCTGGATGCAGCTTCCACTGCACCATATCCCATGTGCCGGAGTAATGCACAACGATTGGTATCTCAATATCGTGCGCCACCTTGCTCCAGATCTTGAGCGCATCCTTAACAATGCCCGGCGATGCAACTCCCACTTTCGTTGGGTAGCCGGTATAGCCGGGATGACCTTTGCAGTCGTACTGCACCCAATCAGGTGCGACCTTACTTAACTCGGTCTTTATGTGTTGATACGTGGTCTGTGAGCCCAGCTCTGTATCGTGCTCACCTGCGTGGAGATCGAAGTGCAAACCGAAGAAGACCTTATCGTGCCATTTCATGTAAGAGCGCATATTTCACCTTTTCCTTGTGTAAAGCTACAATGATATTTAACACTATTCTTGGGAGGACATACGATGAAGCTCGGAGTAGCTGGTTTTCTGCCTATGGACTGGCGCAAGATAGACGTGGCTGCAACACAACGTGTGGTGGCAGCAGGATTCAGCGGCGCGCATGCATTCTTTGATCGCCCACTTGAAGTTGAGACTGCCGATGTCCTGCGTGTCAAGCAAGCTTATCAAGAGGCAGGTCTGGTCGTTGCACAGACCAATGGTTGGTATGAATGCCTCATTCATGCCGACGAAGCTGTACGCGCAGAAGGAATCCGCGGCTTACAAGCTCTGACGCGGATAGGACGGTTATTGGATTCACTGTTTGTTTACGTCCGTCCCGGTAGCATGAATCTTGGCGGGCACTGGTGGCCCCATCCGGAAAACCACACTCAGGCTACTTTTGATCGATTGGTAGACAGCATGAAGAAGGCATGCGCATACGCCGAAATGGAGGGTATGTTGCTAGGTATCGAAGGGCACGTGGTGTCCACGCTTGATACTCCGCAACGGGTTCGCGACATAATAGACGCTGTTGGCTCGCCTGCGCTTAGATTTAACATGGATCCAGTAAATTTCGTGGGCACTGTAAGAGACGTGCATGACACCTCGCGCCTGTTGAACGAACTCTACGACGTGCTAGGTGATGTGATGGTTGCTGTGCATGCAAAAGACTGCGCCATCTTGGATGCGCATGTGGTTCACATTGTAGAGGTGGTCCCGTGCACGGGTACCATGAACTACGAAATCCTGATGAAGCGATGGGAGCAGTGTTGTCCTGAGGGTTATGTGTTGATTGAACATCTACCCGACGAGAAAGTGCTCATTGCCCGCGAAGCCATTGCGCGCAAAGCAGCACAATATGGGATCACACTGGAGTGACTACTCAATCACCAATCAACACGGTGCCTATTTGAGCTACGCGCTCCCCGATTCGCAGCTTGAGCGTATATGCACCTGATGGCAAACGTTGGATGCTATTCAAGCGTGCTGTTAGTGCGCGGCTTGTTTCGCTGCCTTTAAAGCCCTGATGCTGGACAGAGGTCAATGGTTTGTTATTCACATACCATTCCTCTGTCCATTGCGTATCATCACGGATGTTGAAGCCAGTAAAAAACGCCACAACCTGAATGGTTTCGGAAGCGAATGGCATGCGTGGTTCATGGGGGTTGACCGACTCGCCATCTCTGATACCTTCTGCAAAGATAATGGCGCCAAAATATGGTTCATCCAACTTGTGCGGTTCGATCGTAAACTCACCGGATTGAACCAGCACATCAGCTACGTATGACTTTAGCTCCCAGTTACCGGCTGGCAGACCGTCTACGCTGGACACCCATGATCTGGCAATTCCTTCCGGTTTTCCCTTCCATATACCATCATAAGTTAAGTACAGCGCGCCATTGTGATACCATTCTTCGCGCCATTTGCTGTCTATGTCTAGTTCATACGGATATACAGCGACAACCACCGTAATTGACTGAGGGAAAGTGCTGGATGGATCAATGGCAAGATTATCATTGTTGGCGCCAGCCGCGAATGTGAATGCGCCGTATTCCGCATTACCTGGTTTCAGTGTTTCCTGTGTGGGTTGTGGTGTACTTATCGCTGGTGCTGTAGTGATGGATGGCAGCACCATAAAGGTTGTTAGTTGTACAACCTTACCCTCAATGAGCAACTTAAGTGTATATGTGCCCTCCGCAAGACCACCAGGATTACTCAGTTGAGCATGCGAATAGCTGGTTGGATTTGCAGCATCATTCCATGTGTTGAAATCCGTGGCATCAGGCAGTGGATCGCCATTCCGGTACCATAGCGCTTCCCACTTTGTGCCAACATGCATATTTACGGCGCGAAAATAAGCTGTGATCTGTGTAGTGCCTCCAGCGAATACAAAGTAACCATTGAAATAGGGATTCACTGGTTCACCATTAGCAAAGCCTGCTGCGAATTGAATCGTGTCAAAATATGGCGAATTCGCTGGCTGAGCCACTACTGCGAATTTCTCGGCTCGGGCAACAACATCGTTAAGGTATATCCGGAACTCCCACTCGCCAGCGGTATAGCCATCTGGCATTGCCTGCCATATGTAAGTGGTACCCGTCGGACCAAGCCGCCACAAGCCAGCCATTTGATCAACAAGCTTACCGTTATAAAGTATTTCGCTACGCCACGGCGTGCCGATTCTGATATTTTCGTACGAAAACAGTGCATATATTTTGGTGATGCCTTGCGGGAATCGGGTGCTGGATTCCAGCGGATTTTCATTCTGAATACCCGCGGCAAACGTCAGTGGTCCGATCGTACCGACATCCAACTCAGCGGTCTGTTGTTGAGTGGGTTGCGGCTGTGGAGTGCTGGTAATGTTAACAATGGAAGTGACTTCTACTACTCGTTGTTCGGCGCTAGGTAGCGTTGGATCAGGCGGGAACAGCCGGTTGATGACGCCGGAGTTGGAAAGCACTAAAAATGCGCCTGTGATCAGCGCCGTCGCTACAGCGCCACCGCATCCAATAAGCTGCTTGCTTAACTCAATGGTGCCCTGTCCCAGAATACCTGCTGGCTTTTTCTGCTCGTCGTCCGGCATTTCTTGATCGCTCATGATGCACCGTCCCGTACGGCATATCAGTCAGATGGAAAATCCGCTTTGCGCACTGTAATATGCTTGAGACGTTTCTCAACTACATTTATACCCAAGCCCGGCGCAGTCGGAACACTTAACGTTCCATCACTGTTGAAGTGAAAAGGTGGATCAATTAAGTCTGGATTGTAGTATCGATTACTGGCGCTGAGATCACCCGGTAATACGAAGTTGGGAAGCGAAGCCAGAGCAACATTTAGCGCACGCCCGATTCCTGTCTCAAGCATGCCGCCGCACCACACTGGCACATTCCGCTCTGCACACAGGTCATGCACACTGATGGCATTCGTCAATCCGCCAACGCGACCTTGTTTGATATTGATGATCTTACAAGCTCCCAACTCGATAGCAAATCTCGCATCGGCAGGTGAGTGTATGCTTTCATCAAGACAGATGGGGGTTTTTAGTTGCGGCTGCAACTTGCTGTGCTCGTAAATATCATCGTAACCCAGCGGTTGCTCGATCATGAGCAGTTCGAGTTCTTCCATCTGCTTGAATAGACCAACATCGTTGAGTGTGTAGGCGGAGTTGGCATCTACCATCAATGGTATGCCAGGGATGGCGGCTCGCACCGCCTGAGCATCGCGAATATCTCTGCCGGGCTTAATTTTGATCTTTATGCGCGGGTAACCGATTTCGCGAAAACTAAGCACTTTATCCACCAGTTGCTGAGTCGTTGGCTGGATACCGACACTTACTCCCACAACAACGCGATCGCGTTGCCCTCCGATAAACTTGCTTAAACTCAGCCCTGCCTGTTGCGCAGCGATATCCCAGACTGCAGACTCCAGCGTCGCCTTCGCCATGGGGTGACCTCGAACCCACGCCAACCGCTGTGGCAGATCACTAGGGTGGTCTATTGGTGCCTTAATGAGCATGGGGATGAGCCAGTCTGTCAGAATGTGCCAAGCAGTGTGCACTGTCTCATAGCAATAGCCGGGATCGCCATCTGCGACACATTCGCCCCAACCAATAACGCCATCTGCGGTTATACGAGCAATGATGCTGTCCCTGTCCGTGGTTACGCCGAAGCTGGTCTCAAAAGGAGCAACTAATGGGATTCGTATCTGGAACAGCTCGATTTTTTCTATCTTCATATCTGCTACCTAAGTTGACAACATTATCCTGTGCGCTGATGGGAGCGTACTTTCTCTACTATATAACGAAGCAGTGTGCTAGCAACGTTAAACCCAGTTACTGACTCGAAGTTCTCGAATACTGGTCTACGGTTAACTTCCAGCACGTAAGGTTTACCATCGTGATAACGGATATCCACGCCAGCGCACTCACGCCTGAGTAATCTGGATGCCTTTTCCGCCAGATCCACCAGACCTGGCATATCGGTCGTTCGTTTCGACGACGCATGCGGACTACTGCCGACATTGGTACGGAAATCACCATTCTCAGGGGACCTACTCACACATACCGGCAAAGCCCGGTATCCTATAACCATGATGCGGTAATCTTCGTTTGCCGGTAGGTATTCTTGAATCATCAGCGCCCCAGCTGGATAGGTAGACAAGCGCTGATGCACCTCTTCTCGGTTGTTAGCCATGAATACATGCGTGCCGTGTGAACCATGCACTCCTTTTAGAACAACGGGATAACTCAATTCATTCAGGCACAGTTGTATTGCCTGTTCTGTATACGCCTGATATGTGCGCGGCACAGGCAATCCGTTGAGCGACATCAGCAGGTAGTCATGCATCTTGCTGACGGCGTAGCCTTCATCAACCAGACTCGCGTCTATCACGGGTTTGCCTGCGCTTGCGAACAATCGGGCAACGGTTAAGGCTTCAGAGATGAAAGGATGGAATGT
>Ga0351944_1064_pt1 | contig 13099 bp, 9 predicted proteins | sample BONcelT113001F13_FD_205820 | JGI IMG/M metagenome (GOLD analysis project Ga0351944, IMG submission 205820) | Enriched cells from coal bed in the Powder River Basin, Montana, United States - BONCAT cells T11 rep3 HSBNCT.T11.300.1.F13 ... | reverse complement strand
TAAGATATTAATAAAAAATGGATATTTTAAATGGATATTTTGGTTTTAAAACCTAAAAAACTTATTTATCACCTAATCTCAAATTTACTCCAATAATATAACTCTAGTTTACATTTAGATTCTGGTTTACATATGGATTTATTTTTCTTGGATTTCTAGGGAAATTCTTATAGTGGATGCAAATCATGGGGTTAAGTGTAAATTAATTTGTGAGTAAGGGTGAAAATTTAAGTGAAAATTTAGTTGTGTAAATTAAATTAGGTGAAAATTTTTGAAAAAATAATGTCTTGAAGTAAAAGGTTGATGTTCTTAGGGGGATAACCATCGTAAAATAAGGAAAAAGTGCGGCTGCCGGGATTTGAACCCGGGTCGTAGGCTTGGAAGGCCCAAGTCCTAACCAGACTAGACTACAACCGCAATGCGGCGTCCGGGATTTGAACCCGGGTCGCTGGCGTGGCAGGCCAGTGTCTTAACCAGGCTGGACTAACGCCGCATACCCTGATTTTTCCGTTCATCTTATTTATATCTTTAGGTTTTCCATTGTATTTTATTGAAGTTTTTAGTGGGTATTAACTCAGAGAAAGATTATGATAGGGCCAGATTTGACTGAAAATACCTTTTAACCGTATATTCAATGGTTTAATTACAATTAAACTTTTTATAACACCTAAAATATCATAATTTAGATTATACAACTTATATTAACCAAATAATCTGTAGAAATAAAAAATTATCCGTTAAAATGATCTAAATTCGGGTAATAACTTAAAAAAACGATAATTAAGAACATTTTTTTACTAATATTTCTTTTTAATTATTTTTTTTATATTTAATGCATTATAATATTTTTATATTAAATAAGGCACTGATTTGTGGTATAAAAATATGTAAAAATTATTTGTTTAGATTTAATGAGTTACTGTTTCTGTATTAAGAGTTATTTTCAGTATTAAGACTTATTGTAGTTTTGTTTGATTTGTGGATTTATTGAATTAGAGTCCTGTAAAATAATTAGAGTCCTGTAAACTGTATAACCAATTTTTATCCGTGTCCAAGTGATCTCACTGGGGTGATGTTAAATTAATTTTACAAAATCTATTTTTATTAAAATTTTTAAGGCTAATCAGGGTTAAATATTAATTCTTAAGATTACAATAGTAAACATGGAGGGATGAGACTGTATAAAAAAATATTACTACCCACTGATGGCTCAGAATATTCTGAAAGAGCTGGAGAACATGCTATATGGATTGCTGATAAAAGTTTTTCACAGATAATCATCTTAAATGTAATTGACACTTCGTATCTAAGATCCATACCTCAACAAGATCTAGAATTAAGTTTGGAAGAACAATTCAAGGCAGAAGGGAACATGGCAGTTGGAAAATTTTCAAGAAAGCTTGAAGAAAACCAATGTGATGGTAAATGTAAAAATGTTCAGGTTATTTCCCTGATTAAAAAGGGTAAACCTGCTGATGAAATATTAAAAACCATTGAAGAAGAAGGAATCGATCTGGTGGTTATGGGAGCTTCTGGTAAACATGGATTAAACCGATTATACCCCGGAAGTGTCACAGAAAGAGTGGTGCGATCTGCCAGATGCCCTGTTTTAGTGATAAAGTGATTTTTCATCACTCCTATTTTTTAACAAGCCTATAACAACATTATAATCTCAGATTACCCTAATTCTCAGCACATATAAATCTCTGAGCACATTACTCATCTTAATTACATACCCTCATTAAATTTAAATTTCATCATTTACTAAAAAGCATAAAACAAAACTATTAATCGTTTTAAAGAGAATTAAATAGCTATAACTTCTTTTAGATAGATCTTTATTCATTGAGTTTAATTATTCCTCTGCCGTAATCTTTATATTGTAGTTATTTCTATCAATACAAATTGAATTAGGAGTGTCTCTTATAAGTCCTGTTGTGGCTTAAAATGTTTAATAATAGTTTAGATTTAGTTCATAGAATAAATTGATAGTTCTGTAACTCTAAATTAATTTAATCATGAAATCAGGAATATAATGAAAATCCTCATAAAAAATCCTCAAAAACTTGAAAAATATGTAATAAAATCTATAAAAAATCATTTTTATAACCTTATTGTTCAATGATTGGATTGTAATTGGTGTTAATATGTATGTAGTTATAATGGGCGGCGGAAGGGTTGGTTTAACCCTGGCTAGTTACCTGGTGGCATCTGGGAATGATGTGGCTCTCATTGAGAGTAACAGTGGATTATGTGGGAATGCAGCAGCAGAATTAGATGCTCTGGTTATCTGTGGAAATGGGACAGATATAAAAATCCTTGAAGATGCCAGTATCGCTGATGCCGATGTTTTCGTGGCTGCAACAGGTCATGATGAGGCGAACCTACTCTCCTGCATACTGGTTAAGGAATACAAAGTTCCCAAGATCATTGCCAGGGTAAGTAATCCTGATCATGAAGAGGCATTTAAAAAGGTGGGCATAAACCATGTCATCAGCCCGGAACTCACTGCTGCAGGGTACCTGGAAAAACTGATTAACCGTCCCAAGATCGCGGATTTAATTGTGGTGGGCAAGGGAAATGCAGAGCTTCTGGACATAAGTATCGAGAATTCCAGAATTGTAGGGAAAAGAGTGGGTGATCTGAGCCCTACTGATGATTATATCATTGCAGCCATCCATCAAAACGGTGAGATGTACATCCCTCGAGATGATTGGGTTCTGGAAAAAAATGAAAAAATATCAGTACTGGTGAAAACCAGGTCAGTGAAGAAAGTTACCTCTATTTTTGTTTAAATTAGCTGTTTAAAATTACCCGCATAGTCGAACATGGATCCTAAACATGGATCCCATTTTATCCAATCTATTTTAAGACTTTTTAATATCTTTAACAGTATTCTACAACTCGTTATTATTCTAAATTCTAATTATAATCATTTTTGCAGATTATAATTTGATTTCAGTTGGTTATCTTGATTTCATCACTAAAATTAGCCAATTATATTTTTCGTACTCGATACTCATTTGAATTACTGTTTATTTAAAAAAATCCAAGATTAAAGGTTTCCCAAAGAAAAAAAGGAGTAAAAAGGAGTAAACTAATTTAAATCGTAACGTAGCACCTTCTGGAGTAGGTCCATATCCAGATTATCTTCAACCAGGTTGGATAAACGTTGGATTGAGAATTTTTTCAGCTCCTGGAAATGGTCATCCTGGTAACCTAGGGATTCAAGACCTTTAACTTCCCTCAGGTAATCGGTGAATGATCTGCGGAAACGGAAATTATGGAAAATTCCATGGAAATATGTCCCGGCAGTTAAACCATCCTGGGCACCGTCAAAACCAGATTGAGGATAGTTACCGCAACCCTGCAGAACCCTGATAAGAGGTTTGGATTTTCCCAGGAGGGAAACCCCTTCATGGAGTTCGTATCCATGCAGTATTTCGCCTTTAGATGCACTGAAAATTCCATTGCCAACTAAAGTACCCTTGCTTTGTCTGATTATTTTTTCAACTTCTCCAAAGTTGGTTTTAACATCCAGAATTCCCATACCCTCCACACTGCCAATGTTGGATTCTTTAAGGGATTTGTCAATGATTTTTGTTCCCAGCATCTGGTATCCTCCGCAAATACCGAAAACAGGTATTTCACTGGACAAATCTCTGATTTCATCGGCAAGGCCAGCTTTACTTAGGGCCACCATGTCGCTGATGCTGTTACGTGTTCCGGGAATAATCAAAGCATCCACATTACCTAGTTCTTCTCCAATCTCAATAAGTTTCACACCCACTTCGGGCTCATATTCCAGGGGATCAATATCCGTGAAGTTGGAAATCCTTGGCAGCCGTATTACTCCCACTGTAATTCTCCCACTGCTACGGTACTTACGTTCTGATAGGGATGCTGAATCTTCTTCAGGAAGTTTAAGCCCAGGATCGTAGGGTAACACTCCCAGCACAGGAACACCCACGATATCTTCGATCTGCCGGATTCCGGGCATTAAAATATCAAGGTTACCCCTGAACTTGTTTATGATGATACCTTTGATCCTTTGACGGTCCTCAGGGGGTAACAGCTGGAATGTTCCAGCTATAGATGCGAATACCCCTCCTTTATCGATATCTGCTACTAAAATCACGTCAGCATCAGCCAGGCGGGCGATCTGCATGTTAGCCAGATCCACGTCCAGCATGTTTATCTCTGCAGGTGAACCAGCCCCTTCCATAACGATTATATCGTAATCATTTGAGAGAGCATCCAAAGACTCCTTGATAGCTCGCAGGGCCTGTTCTCGGAAGTTATGCTGGTAGTGGTAGAAGTTCATGTCTCCAGCCGGTTTGCCATGTACAATAACCTGGGATGTGAAATCCTCTTTGGGTTTAAGTAGAACTGGATTCATATGGTGGTGGGGTTCTACTCCGGCAGCTTCAGCCTGCAGCACTTGTGCCATGGCTATTTCCCTATTTTCCTGGGTGGTGAATGAATTCAGGGACATATTCTGGGATTTGAATGGACTAACGCGGTATCCTCTCTGGGAGAACATTCGACAGAGTGCAGCCACCACCACACTTTTCCCTGCATTTGAAGCAGTTCCCTGAACCATTATGCATTTAGTTTTATCTGAGGATGCCATTTTCTATCACTTTTTCCCATTTAGTTCCCATTTAGGTTATTTTAAGTATACCTAGTGGAAATTTCATTTATTTAATTCTATTTCTATTTATATCGCAGTGATCAATTTCTATCATATTGCAGTGATCATAATTTGTAAATACTTTAGATGTAAAATACTTTAGAATTCAAGTGATCTATTTAACTGGTGATGCAACTAATTTTCACTAACTCTTTTAGTTTAATTAGGTAACTCTTATATTAGAAACTTTTAATTACAATGAAAAGATCAGATTTAATGCACCCAAAGCAAATGTTCTTATATAAGTTTTACTATATTCATTAGAGTATATACTATTATAAAAACAGGTTGATTTTTTATAAATCTAAAATTATGGAGGTTACAAAAGCCTATGGCAAATTATAACCCAGATTCTGAGGTTTCTCCCGATGAAACCCCTAAACTTAGCAGTTACAAAACTTCAGGAGACATAGAGGTCCCTGATAGAATCATAGATCAGATCATTGGCCAGAAAGAGGCCGTAGAAACAGTTAAAAAGGCAGCAAAACAGCGCCGTAACGTTCTTTTAATCGGAGAACCTGGTGTTGGAAAATCCATGCTTGCTAAAGGAATGGCTGAACTATTACCTCCTGAAGAACTTCAGGACATATTAGTATATCCCAACATGGAAGACAACCACAACCCCCTGATAGGTGTAATGCCTGCCGGTGAAGGAAAAAATGTGGTGACCAATTACAAGGTCAAGGCCAAAGGACAGGAAGAACGTAAAAACATGTTTATGATCGCCATAATCAGCCTGATCCTGGTTATTGGTTTTGTGATGCAGCAGTTCCTGGCAGCAATCATCGCCGCAGGTATAGTATTCCTTGCCCTGCAGCAGATGAAACCCCGCAGTACGGTGATGGTGCCCAAACTTCTTATAAATAATAACAAAAGAAACATGGCTCCTTTTGTGGATGCCACCGGAGCCCATGCCGGAGCCCTTTTAGGAGACGTTAGACACGACCCCTACCAGTCTGGAGGACTGGGAACCCCTGCCCACGAACGAGTGGAAGCAGGTATGATACACAAGGCTAACAAGGGAGTGCTTTACGTTGACGAAATAGGGTCTTTGCAGATGAAAACCCAGCAGGAACTATTAACCGCAATGCAAGAGAAGAAATACCAGATTACGGGTCAGAGTGAGACCAGCAGCGGTGCTATGGTCCGTTCTCAGGAAGTTCCCTGTGACTTTGTACTGGTAGCCTCTGGAAACTTGCATGTTCTTGAAGGAATGCACCCTGCACTCAGAAGCAGGATAAGGGGTTACGGTTATGAAGTGTTCATGAAGGACTCCATGAAAGACAATGACGAAAACAGGGATAAATTGGTTCAATTTGTTGCCCAGGAAGTTAAAAAAGACGGACGTATCCCTCACTTCAGTAAAGAAGCCGTTGCTGAGATAATTCATGAAGCCCAGCGTCGTGCTGGTAAAAAAGACTCACTAACTCTTCGACTAAGGGATCTTGGTGGTCTGGTAAGGGCAGCTGGAGACATAGCCAAGGGGGAAAAGGCAGATTATGTGACAGTGGAACACGTACTCAGTGCTAAAAAACTGGCCAGAACCCTGGAACAGCAAATCGCCGATCGTTACATTGTCCAGAAGAAACGTTACCGGGTCTTCAAATCTGAAGGTGGTGAAGTGGGCAAAGTCAACGGTCTTGCTATAATCGGTGACCGTAGTGGTATTATAATGCCCATAGCTGCCGAAGCAGCACCAGCCCAGAGTAAAGATGAAGGTAAAATCATAGCCACAGGAAAACTGGGAGAAATCGCCAAGGAAGCAGTGCAAAACGTCAGTGCCCTGGTTAAAAAACACACCGGAACCGACATCTCCAATTATGATATACACATCCAGTTCCTTCAGTCCTATGAAGGAGTGGAAGGAGACAGTGCAAGTGTATCTGTGGCCACTGCAGTTGTATCTGCCCTGGAAAACATACCAGTCGACCAGTCAGTAGCTTTAACCGGATCTCTAAGTATTCGTGGTGATGTGCTTCCTGTAGGTGGAGTAACTGGTAAGATCGAAGCTGCAGCAGAAGCAGGAATACGCAAAGTATTAATTCCCAAATCAAACATGGAAGATGTCCTCATAGAAGAGCACTACCGTGAAAAGATAGAGATTGTACCTGTGGAAACTCTAAGTGAGGTGCTGGAACACACCCTTAGTGGTAAGGGTAAAAAAAGCCTCATGGACAAAATGCAGAAGATCACAGATATGGTCCCTCATGGAATCCTGCAAAAACCTGCAACCCATTAAGAGAATAAAAAATCAGGATCAAACTGGTTTTTTAGGGGGGATTAATTCCTCCTTTTAAAATTTTTTATAAATTATTTTTATAAATTGTTTTTTAAACTGTTTTTAAGATTAAATAAATTTAATATTAGAATTATATGTAAATAGATTACTATAAATGACAATAACAACATAATCTATATACAGAAAAGTAAATGTGGATGTTCTTGATTATTTCGGCTATTTTTAAATACTAATTTTATAGCGTTATAATGAGATAGCCTGATTTTACTTGCATGAGTTGTTAAATTAATTTAGAATATTTCTTAATAGAATATTTTACTTGATATAACAAGGAAAATTACTAAAGAAAGGATAGAATAAGGAAGATACCATGGAAAGTTTATTATTTGAAGATTTGAAATTATCCCGTGAAATGAAACGAGCTATTGCAGATATGGGATTTGAAGAAGCAACACCCATACAATCACTGGCATTACCTCCAATATTAGATGGGAAAGACGTTATTGGTCAGGCACAAACCGGAACAGGTAAAACAGCAGCATTTGGAATACCTGTTCTGGAAAAACTGGACCCATCCAGTAAAGGTGTGCAGGCAGTTATCCTCTGCCCCACCAGAGAACTTGCCATTCAAGTGGCAGAAGAGATTAAAAAGTTATCAAAATATAAGAAAACCACAGTTTTACCAGTTTACGGTGGTCAACCTATTGAAAGACAGATTAAAGCCCTGAAAAGAGGAGTTCAAATCATCATTGGGACTCCTGGAAGGGTAATGGACCACATCCACCGTCGCACACTCCGTATGGATCAGGTGAAGATGATAATCCTGGATGAGGCCGATGAAATGCTGGACATGGGTTTTAGAGATGATATTGAATTCGTACTGGAACAGATACCTCAAGAGAGGCAAATGCTCCTTTTCTCAGCCACTATGTCTCCTCAAATCCTGGGAATAACTCGAAAGTACCAGAAAAATCCGGAAATGCTCAAGGTGGCTCATCAGGAAATCACTGTCCCTGAAATCCAGCAGATCTATTTTGAAGTTAAAGAACAGATGAAACTGGATTTATTAACCCGTCTTATAGATATGCATAATCTAAAACTGGCACTGGTATTCTGTAACACCAAAAGAAGAGTTGACCGTCTGGTGAGCAACTTACAGACCAGAGGATACTTCGCTGATGGACTGCACGGGGATATGAGTCAGAACCAGCGGGACAGGGTTATGAACAAGTTCCGAAAGGGTCAGATAGAAATTCTGGTGGCTACCGATGTGGCGGCCAGGGGAATAGATGTTGATGATGTGGAAGCAGTTTTCAACTACGATGTACCCAACAATGATGAATACTACGTCCACAGAATAGGCAGAACCGGCCGTGCCGGTAAAACAGGACAGGCATTTACCTTTGTATCTGGAAAAGAAATCTATCAGTTAAGGGATATCCAGCGATACACCAAAGTCCGAATCGAACAACACAAAATCCCATCCCTCAGTGAAGTGGAAGAAGTCAAAAGGGACCTGTTCCTGGAAAGACTTAAAAAAGAGATGGATGAAGGGAAAATGGATCGGGAGATTCACCTTGTAGAAAGATTAATGGAAGAGGATTACAGCTCAGTGGACATTGCTGCTGCCCTTCTGAAGATCTACGTGGGAGAAAAGGACGATTCCAGCAAAACTTCTGATTCTAAATATGAAAACACTGGGGCACAGCCAGGAATGGTAAGGTTCTTCGTTAACGTGGGTCGTAAACAGAAAATCAAAGCTAAAGACATAGTAAAGGCAATTGGAGAAGTATCAGGACTCTCTTCAACCAGCATTGGACGTGTTGATGTTCTGGATAAATTTTCCTTTGTGGAACTTCCCCAAAAACACGCCCGAGAAGTAGTGGGTGCTTTACAGAGAAAGGGAATAAAAGGACTCAGAATAAACATGGAACCTGCAAATAAGAAGATGTAATTTTCGCAAAATTCTTCTTATTTCATTAATTCTTTTTTTACACACAATTCTTTATATTATTAATATTTTACAATTTAAATCCATTTTTTAATTTAAATCCATAAAAACCATCAAAAAAAACATCTTATTTTCATTCAAAATTACAAAATTTCAAAATTAATATTATTCAAATTAATATTATAAATTACAATATATTCATTATAATTTCATTATAATTGCATTTTGTTGTGTTTCTAAATCAATCCAGAGTTTTAATTAGGGTAAGAATATTTTTTCCATCTTTAAACTGATAATGAACACTGTCCGTTACGGTTTTTAGGAAATGAATACCCAGACCTCCTGGAGATCTTTCTTCCAGGGGTGCTTGTAAATCAGGTTCATCTGCTTCCAGAGGATTAAAAGGTTCGCCCCGGTCCTGTATCTGGATTATGATCTTATCATTTTCTTTCCAGATGGTGAGGTGAATGGGGCCAGTTTGGTGGGTGTAACCATGCAGGATGATGTTGGAGGCTACTTCGTCCACTGCCAGTTGAAGCTGAAAAACACCCTTTTCACTTAAACCCAGTTCACGGGTACTTGAAGTGATAAAATCAGCTATGCTGGTCAAATTCTCCAGATCTGAATTCACATTGAGTTTGAATTCATTACCCATTTTACATAACCCTCCTCAAAACCATAATGGTAATGTCATCAGCCTGGGGTGTGCCCGATGCAAAATCATAAACAGTGTCAATAATAAGTTTCTTCAGATCCTCAGATGGCATATCCTTATTATCTTTTATGAGTTTAATCAGCCGTTCCTCACCGAACTGGTCTTCTTGTTGGTTTATGGCCTCTGTAACCCCATCAGTGTATAAAACCAGAAGATCCTGAGGATACATATCTATAGTTTTTTCCACCATTTTAAGGCCCTTCATAGCTCCTAAAACCACACCTCCCGTACTTAATCGGATGATTTTCCCATTTTCATTTCTTAAAAGTAGTGGAGGGTTATGCCCTGCATTTACAAAGGTGAGTTTGTTTCGGGAGCTGTCCAGAATACTGTAAAACAGGGTTACAAACATGTTGGAATGAGGTTCTTCGTTAATGAAGTTATTAACGCTTTCTATCATTCTACCCGCCCCTGGGTTGCGGCAGGCTTTGGCTCGGAGAAGTGTACGTGAAAATGCCATGAAAAGGGCTGCGGGTATTCCTTTACCAGAAACATCTCCAATGGTAAGTCCGGTTTGTTCACTGGAAATGGGTATGAAATCATAAAAGTCACCTCCCACCTCCTGGGCAGGTATGCTGCTGGCTGCCAGGTCATAATTCTCAATAAAGGGTATGGTGTGGGGTAGGAAACTTTCCTGAATTTGTTGAGCTATTTCCATTTCTTTTTTCCTTCTTTCAAGTTGAGCTGAGAGTTTATCCCTTTCTTTTTTGGTGGCCCGTTCCTTTATGAGGTTGGTGATCATAAAGGCAAAAATGAACATTCCCACTGCGTTGGCCAGTATCATGGGAATGTACAAGTCTTCAACCACTTCCAGGGCCTGGGCAAATGGAGATGCCAGTATGAGTGCCAGTATCATGTGGAAGGTTTCAAGTAAAATGGAGAACAAAACTGCCCCCCAGATGCCAATGAAACGTTTTTTGTTGGCGAGGTAGATGATACCTGCAAATAGTCCTGCCAGGATGGTGGATAATGAGCAGGGAATGCAGGTGAATCCACCCATGGTTAATCGATGCAAACCTCCTATCAACCCTGCCCCGAGGCCAACAATTGGCCCTCCAACCAGTCCCGCTACCATTGGACCTAGATCACGTACATTAGCAATAGCCCCGAAGATATTAACTCCGGAATATGATCCATAGATGGATATACCTCCAAAAATTAAAATCATGATTAACTGGTTTCTGATGGTTAATTTACCATCAAGAACCTCGGTGAAATATTTAAGCCGTGTTAAGAGGTAGGCTATAACCACGATGACACAGACTTTCTCCACCAGATCAGTAAAAAGGCTTATGCTCAGGGAGTCCATGGAAATCTTATCTTTAATTTTTATGGGGTTAGCACTCAATTTTTATGAGATTGGCAGTCAATCTATAAATGTTTAGAAACTAGCAATAGCCCCATCTTCTGAATCATAAATCTGGAAGAGTTGTGTAAAACCAGCAATCTCAAAGACTTCCATAACATAGGGTTGCAGGGAAGACAGTTTCAGAGTACCTCCCAGTTTATTCAACTTTTTAAGGGATGAAAGCATCACCCTCAGACCGGAGCTGCTTATGTATTCCACTCCCGAAAGATCAGCAACCATCTTTATCTTACCAGAATCAATAAGCTCATCTAACTTGTTTTCCACCAGATTGGAATTATAGGCATCCAGCCGACCATTTAAAAATACTATTTCCACATCATTTATTGTTTTTTCTGTGATTTCCATTTCCACACCATCCAATAAATAGTTAAACCACTGTTTATACTCTTTTAGAAAGATTAACTTTTTTCTATTTTCTTTTTTATATTTTAATAGGATAATTCTATTTTCAAAGGATAACTCTATTTTCATAGGGTAACTCTATTTTTAAGGGATTACTTATTTTCATAGGATAACTCTATTTTTAAGGGATTACTTATTTTCAAAGGGTAACTCTATTTTTAAGGGATAACTTAGCCTTCTATAAGGATTAACTTAAAATTTCTAATCATCCTGCACGATAATGGTTCTTCCATTTACCCACCACGTAGTTGAATATTTCCTGGGCAAATTCTGAGTAAACATCCACGCTTTCAGGATCGAAGGCCACATTGTTTAGGTGCTGCAGGCGAATTGAATCTCCATCCAGATATTCGGGCATGATACCGCAGAAGAAAAAGTTCATTTTCTCAATTTCTGGGCACAAAATAGCAGTACCAGGGTCTTTTAGAGGTAGATCCAACACTATTAGTTCAATTTTTCTCTCTTTCAAATCCTGGACCTGTAGTCGCAGTTCATCAATAAAGTCCACTCCGAACTCTTTAACCCTCAAAAAGGCACTGGCCATTTCTGGTAAGATATGGGAGTGAATATGGGAATGAGGGGCCAGATCCACCTTGGCCGGATCTGCTTGTTTGAAAACTCGGGGTAATTCAGTGTGTTTGTAGATTTTGTTAATGATTTCCCGGTGAGTGTTGGGCAAAAAGACAGTCTGTTCCCTGTCCGGAGCCACAGGCACATAGAAGAGGGCTACAGTTCGGCGGATATTCGCTATTTCGGTTTTCATTTTCTTGAAAATCGCAGTGGGAGGGGAGTGTGCCAGTACAAAACCAGTTTCCTTAGCACCCATCTTAACATTAGATTTTTGGGATGCCACATGAACGGTCACTGCCCGGCTATAAAGGCCGAGAAGGCCTTTTGATACCACTTCTTCCATCATCATCTTTTTCATCCGGGGAAAAAGTCCTCTTCCCCGATAGCGGGGATCGACTGCGGCCAGGGCAGATTCTCCCACATGGTCTTCAGGGGTTTCCAGGAAAACTCCCAAATGGCCTATGATTTCATCCTGTTCATTGACCGCTACACAGGATGTTACCAGTCCTGATTCTATGAGGGAAGCAAATTTTTCAGGATAGTAAATATCTTCATGGGGATAAGTGTAGCCATAAACCCGGTATATCAATCGTGCCAGGGACACAGTTTCATCCGGACGCATCATACGTAGAATAACTTTTTCAGATGCAGGTGCCAGTTCCACTTCACTGGACAGGCTTTTAGTGTTAGATGTTTCAATGTTATTGACAGATTCGAAGGGGAAATTTTTAACCAGTTCCACTACTTTCCCTCTTTTCCCTAAATATTTACTCCTAATTTCATCAGTACAGGCTCGCATTAGTTTTACACCAATGTCCGAGGGTTCTTCATCATTTAAGCGCTGGAGATTGAAGGGCATGCCTTGGTCTCGCACCGTAATCCGGAAACATGTGGGTTCACGATGAATTTTCACCTGGTAATAACCCTCTTCACCGGGTTCGTAGGCGTGTTCTATGACATTATGGCAGGCTTCTTCTGTTGCCAGTTCTAAATCCCTCACTGAAGCTTCATCAAGACCATATCTGCATGCAACATCCCGCACAGCACGTAAAACTATGGGAAGTAATTTCAGTTCAGCCTTGAACTTTAATGAAGCCAGAGTCTCTTTATCTACTTTATCTTTATCAACGGTATCAGAGTCCATGACTAACCCTCATTGA
>Ga0351944_1062_pt1 | contig 13396 bp, 11 predicted proteins | sample BONcelT113001F13_FD_205820 | JGI IMG/M metagenome (GOLD analysis project Ga0351944, IMG submission 205820) | Enriched cells from coal bed in the Powder River Basin, Montana, United States - BONCAT cells T11 rep3 HSBNCT.T11.300.1.F13 ... | reverse complement strand
AATGGGAAAAAATCGATCCCTTCGCGTGGTCCTTGCGACGCCGTTGCTGCGACGACCAGCGCTGTTTCGCCATAACGGATCAGGACCGATCCATTGGCCTGTTTTGCATATTTTCCTGTTTCTACAACCAGTTTTCTGCCCCCAAGTTCCATTTGAAAAGTCTGCATACACCTTTTCCTCCTCATATTTCCTTCTAAATATTTACCTTCAGATTATATCCTATTTCAACCATAAAAGAAAATGTTATTAAATAATTGCTTTAACTCACAATGGAAAATGCACATAAATAAAGGCGGGTTGCCCCGCCTTCAAGTTTACGCTTATTTTCTGAGATTCAATTTCGCCAGAATTGACCGATAACGCTCAAGATCGGCGTTTTTAAGGTAGTTTAACAGGCTGCGGCGGGTTCCGACCAATTTTAACAAACCGCGGCGGGAGTGATGATCTTTTTTATGTTCCTTGAGATGTTGGGTCAGTTCGATGATCCGATCAGTCAAAATCGCGATCTGGACTTCCGGCGACCCGGTATCACCTTCATGGCGACGGTGAATAACAATGAGTTCCTGTTTCTTTTCCGACGTAATCATGTTTTCTCCTCCATTTTGCTCACTTTCCATTAGCCAAGAAAAACGCCGGAGGTGACGATTATCCTAGCCAAGGAGACGGCACGAGATTGCATTACGTATTTTATCAGAAGGAATGTTGAATGTAAAGCCTCAACAAAACCTACTCAACCAAATCAACGAAAAAAAGCAGCTGGCTGAATCAAAAAAACAGTTCCCGTGCCCGCTTTACATCCTGCTGCATTTGGTTGACCAGCGCACTGCCCGAATCAAATGTGGCTTCAGATCGAAGACGGCCCAAAAACATAACTTTAAGGCGCTTTCCATAGATTTCCCGCTCAAAGTCAAGAATATGAACTTCGGCTCGCAACGAAGCCTGAACACAAAAAGTCGGATTTGTGCCGATGTTGCAAAGGCCGTTGTAAAATCTGGGACCCAGTTTGATCCTTACGGCATAAACTCCCCTGCCAGGCATCAACAGTTGCGGCGGCAGTTGCAGATTGGCTGTGGGGAAACCCAGAGTCCGCCCGCGGTGATCACCATGCACAACACGTCCGACCAATTCAACCGGACGCCCCAATAATTTTTCAGCTTCATTAATCATTCCCGCGGCAATTAATCCACGAATCGCCGTGCTGCTGACCAGCATTCCACTTTCGAGGATTTCCGGACAGATTTCAGTGGCAATTCCATATTGGTCAGCCAAGACAGTCAGCATTTTGGAATTTCCGGCGCCTTTGTCGCCAAACGAATAGTTGGGACCGACAACAATATGTCGTGGCTTAATCCGGGTCGCCAATAATAATACAAAGTCTGCAGGTGAAAGGTGCAACAATTCACGCGTAAATGGAATTCTTACCAGAACTGTCACACCCTGTTTTCGGATTTGTTCGGTTTTCCCCGTCAACGTCTGTAATTGGGGTGGAACTCGATGTGGATGGATAATTGACAGCGGATGGTTTGCAAAAGTAAATACCATGCTGGTTCCCGAATGGGCCTTACTCCATTCCACAGCACGGCCAATGACATATTGATGGGCGAGGTGTACCCCGTCAAAAGTCCCCAGAGCCATTGACACATTCTCGAACTGACAGTGAAGTTCATTTATACTATTTATCAACAGCATTATTTATTAATTCCATCTGAAAATATTTTAAGCGGTTGCAACAATCCCGAGCCTCCAAAGTAGCGTCCGATTCCAAAAAGCTGATTATTAGCGTCATATAAGCGAACTGCGTCCTGCATGGACTCAGTTTCATCTTTCGGGACCCGAAAGACTTTTCGGCCATGTTTCAGATGCCCAGCCTCATTTTCATCAAAATGCCAAGCTGACAAATGTGCAATCGCAACTTCCGGCGACAGCAAGAAACGCTCCGGTTCATCGCCAAATTCCTCCAGAGTTACAGCATTTTTTATCAGGAAAGGCCCGACACGGGTTCTGAGCAAAAAGGACAGGGTCGCTGGCAAATCCAGCTTTGCTCCGATGTCTTCACACAATGTCCGAATGTATGTTCCTTTTGAGCAAGCCACCTGAATCATCAACGAATGATCCTGCACTGAGACCAGTCTGATTTGGGAAATGTCAATCCTGCGGGGAGCTCGTTCAACTTCTTTACCAGATCTTGCCAATTCATACAATTTGGCACCAGCAACTTTCAGGGCCGAATACATCGGCGGAACTTGATCATAGCCACCCTGAAACGACTTGACTGTTTCCTGCAATATATCGAGTGAAGGAAGAACAACGCGTTGCTGTCGCAAAATAGTCCCGGTATCGTCACCCGTATCTGTGGATACCCCCAGCAGCAACTCCGCCCTATATTCCTTGTCAAAATGGTCGGCATATTCAACGAGGCGAGTTGCGTTGCCGAGATATATCGGCAATACTCCAGCTGCAGCAGGATCGAGGGTTCCACAATGTCCAACCTTTTTCTGCCGAACCCGCTGACGAATATATGAAACTACATCATGGGATGTCATCCCGGGCGGTTTCAATATATTAACAACTGCACTGATCATAGCCCCGCTTCCCGAAGCGCGGATAAAACACGAATCAAAACCATCGATTTGACTTCAGGCAATGTACCTTTCAATGTACAGCCGGCTGCTCTTGCATGGCCACCGCCACCCAATGATCGCGCAAAGTCGCTCACGTTTAAACGCTTTGATCGAAAACTCACCTTGACAGTTTGTTTTTCCTTTGATGGTTTAAACATTATCGCCACTTCAACGCCGAAAATATTACGGGGATAATCAATGAACCCCTCCGTATCTTCCACATCAGACGAGTTAACTTCCGGTGGCACTTCAATCAAGGCAACGCGTCCACAGCCTGACACTTCAAGTGTATCCAGGACTTTGGACAAGGCCGTTATTTTTGATAACGGCATAACCTGAAGCTGTTCAGAAATCCAATTCGGCTCCGCACCGTAACTGACCAAACGGGCAGCTGCATAAAAAGTCTGGGTGTCGGTATTGGCATAACGGAAAAAGCCGCAGTCGGTAGCAATAGCCGTATAGAGGCAATTTGCAATTTGTTTGCTGATACCGCAGTCAGCCTCTTCAAGCATCCGTAAAATGATAACTCCTGTTGCGGCAACGGTTTCATCAACGACTGTCAGGTCGGCGAAGTCTCTGTTGGAAAGATGATGGTCAATATTCAGACTCCGTCCTCTGTAACTGGTGGCAGAAATCCCTGTCCGGCTGGCATCACCTGCGTCAAGCACCACGAATAAATCAACCTGCAGGGTTGATGCAGGAGGCCGGACAATCTTTTCAATTTCCGGCAAAAAAGAATACATCCTTGGCAGATTGTCATCCAGCCACATCTGAACTTGAATCGACCTACTCTGCAAGAACAGATACAACGCAATCATCGAACCAAGTGCGTCGCCGTCAGGATTGATATGAGTTGTCAGCACTACAGTCCTGGCACGCAGCAACTCAATTAGCGCATCGCCGGAAGTTACCCTCATAACTTACGAATCCCTTTCCGATGATTTCAATCCCAATAATAATTTTTGAATATGGTCACTGTTGTCCAACGAATTGTCGCGATGGAAAGACAATTCCGGTGTGTGTCGGATTCCCAGTCGACGACCAACTTCGGTGCGCAGAAAACCGAGGGAATGTTGCAAGCCTTCCCAGGATTCGCGTTTCTGCTCTTCGCTGCCCATAAGGCTGACAAAAACCTTTGCAGACCGGAGATCGCCGGTCACTTCTACACCGGTTACCGTTACAAAACCGATCCGGGGATCTTTGAGTCCCTTCAAAATGATTATACTTAATTCTTGTTGAATAAATTCTTGTATTTTTTCAACCCTTTGCTGTGCCATATCGGTTCACCTCTCAATTTCCCCAATTTCAGATTAACGGGGAATCTGCTCCATCACGAACGCTTCGACGATGTCGCCTTCTTTGACATCACGGAATTTTTCCAATGTTATTCCGCATTCATAGCCAGCAGCCACTTCTTTGACATCGTCTTTGAATCGTCGCAACGAATCCATTTTCCCTTCATAAACAATGACCCCATTTCGAAGTAACCGAACTTGAGAAGTGCTGGTAATCTTACCTTCCAACACATAAGAGCCGGCAACCACTCCTTTTGGAATATTGAACACCTGGCGAATTTCGACCCTGCCGAGCAGAACTTCCTTGAATTCAGGAGACAACATGCCCTTCATTGCCGCTTCCACATCATTGATCGCATCATATATTACTCGATATGTCCGAATATCGACTTTTTCTGCTTCAGCAGCTTTCCTGGCATTGGTGTCCGGACGGACATTAAAACCGATAATCAGCGCATTGGCCGCTGAAGCGAGCATAACATCCGATTCATTGATAGCTCCAACTCCACTGTGAACAATCATTACCCGGACTTCTTTATTTTTCATTGTCTCAAGGGACTGGCGCAAGGCTTCAATCGATCCCTGTACATCAGCTTTGACCAATATATTAAGGTCTTTGATTTCTCCGGCCTGTATCTGATGAAACAGGTCTTCAAGCGTAACTTTCTGCGACTGAGAAATCACATCCGTTTTTGCCTTTGCCATTCTTTTTTCAGCGATGGAGCGGGCAACTTTCTCGTCTACAGCAGCCAAAATGTCTCCGGCCAACGGTACGTCTGAAAGTCCGATCACTTCTACCGGGGTAGACGGTCCTGCTTTTTTAACCTTTTCGCCGCGATCATTGGTCATTGCCCGAACTTTTCCATAAGCTGTGCCGGCAATAATCGTGTCGCCAACCCGTAGGGTTCCGTTTTGGACTAATACAGTTGCAACGGGACCCTTTCCTTTGTCCAGCTCCGCTTCAACAATCGTTCCGAGAGCATGACGGTTTGGATTTGCTTTGAGATCTTGAACTTCGGCCACCAGCAGGATCATCTCCAGCAACTCACTAATCCCGGTTTTCTTCATAGCAGAAACCGGAACCATGATGGTATCTCCACCCCAAACCTCTGCGACCAGACCATATTCTGTCAATTGTTGCTGAACACGCTCGGGATTGGCATCAGGACGGTCCATTTTATTAATTGCAACAATGATGGGCACTTTAGCAGCTTTAGCATGGTTTAGCGCCTCAATCGTCTGAGGCATGACACCATCATCGGCAGCCACAACAAGGATCGCTATATCAGTAACTTGCGCGCCGCGAGCCCTCATCGATGTGAAGGCTTCATGTCCCGGTGTATCCAAAAAGACAATCTTTTTGCCTTGCTGAACCACCTGATAAGCGCCAATATGCTGAGTGATCCCGCCTGCCTCCTGTGAAGTCACATGCGTCTGACGAATGGCGTCCAATAATGAAGTTTTACCGTGATCAACATGGCCCATTACGGTTACAACCGGCGCCCTGTGTACGAGGGAAGATACATCGTCTTCAATTTCCGGAATGACGGTCGGATCAACTTCCGGCGGTAGTCCCTCAACTGTAACATTAAATTCTGAGGCAATCAGGCTTGCTGTGTCAAAATCGACTTCTTGATTTATCGTCGCCATTACGCCGAGCATCATCAGTTTCTTGATCACTTCATTGACTTCACGACCTAACTTCCCTGCCAAATCTTTAACTGACAGTGACTCACCGACTTTGATATGGGTCGGTCGGACAGGTTCCTGTTTTACTGAAGTCGCCATAGCGGGTCCGGCAGATTTTCGTGCTCCTGATCCAGGTCTGGATTGCTGGCCCTGATATTCCGATTTGTTAAAGCCCGGACGACTGCCACCCGCTGCAGCTTTTTCCCCGCCAGTACGCCGATCATTCTTTGCTCCCGGACCGGATTTCGCCGCTGCTCCTTGAGCAGATCCAGCACCGCTGGTCAACGGCCGTGAACCAACGGGCCGATTTGCGATCGGTCCTGCAGGAGGTCTTCCGGGTTGCGGTCGTTGAAGTCGCTCAGGAGCCTGCGTTTGCGTTGCTGCATCGGGCGACTTTACCGAAGTTGCGTCGGGTCTTGCCGGACGACTTTCGAATGACCGGGAAACAAAAGGAGGCGCTGGTTTACGGATCACATTATCCGGATTAAAAGGCGGTGCGGCACGAAATGGATAATGCGCCCCAGGGGTCGGCAAAGAAACGGTACTGCCTGAATCCGATATTTCCGATTTCGCAGGCAAGCGAACCCCCGTCTGAGGTTTATTGATTCTGGGCTCAACACTCTTTTGCGAATCTATCTCTTGCGAGGAAGAAGTTGGGTTTTTAGCCGATGGCGAATCGGTTGTAGGTGAAGAGAGAGCGGATTTTGCAACAGTTGGAACTAAAGGCTTAACAACAGGTGCCGGTGCACGCTGAAATGGCGGAACTGGTGCTTTCGGTCTGGTATTGGCAGGATATTGAAAGGCAGAAACATTCTCCTGATCATTCCGTGGTCTAAATGGTGTGCGCGGTTGAACACCTCCACCATAAAAAACCTTAGGCGGAGCAGGAGTCGCCTTGGGAGTTTCGATTTTACTCACAGGCATCACTGCTGCCTTTTTGCGTTGTCGTTCGCGAATCTCTTCTGCAGTATCTGGTTTGGGGGCAAAAGTTCGGATAAGCACTTGATATGCTTCTTCATCGATACTTGCCATGTGATTTTTTGCCGTCATATTGTTACGGTCCAATATATCCAAAATTAATTTACTTGAGGTTGCAAATTCTTTTGCCAATTCATACACACGGTACTTGGACATAACATCGCCTCCAATACGTTCTCCATCAGCAACCAACAGATCAAACCAAGCGTTTGATAGCGCTGGCAAAGCCACTGTCGGTTACGGCGAGAGCAGCTTTAGGACTTTTTCCCACCGCTGTCCCCAATTGCGTTTTTGTCAAGGTTTCGAGCGTGGGTGTCCCCGTCAGATTTGCCATCGTGGCAATACGCCTCTTAGTTTCGGTTGCGGTATCGACTGCAACCAACAAAAGTTTGCATCGGCCTGAAAGCACTGCGTTTTCTGTTTGTATTGCCCCACAGGCAATAAATCCGGCGCGGTGTGCCAAACCCAACAAACTGGGTAATTTTTCACCATTCATGACGGGCTCAGCTGTTTAAGCAGGTTTTCATAAATTGTAACAGGTACGGCAGTTTTCAAAGCCCTTTCCAACCCTTTGCCAGACTGGGCTTTCCTGATGCACTCCTCAGTTTTACAGACATATCCACCGCGCCCGGCTGTTTTGCCGACAAGATCTATTGCAACTTCACCAGTCGGGGTCCTGACAATACGGGTCATGGCTTTTTTATCTTGGAATGCCTGGCAGCCGCTGCACAATCGTTGAGGTTTTTTTTTCTGTTTGATCATTCGTCTTCGGCCTCTCCTTGCATCGCCAGTGCCTGAGTTTCGCTTTTGATATCAATTTTCCAACCGGTTAACTTGGCAGCTAACCGGGCGTTTTGACCTTCCCTGCCAATAGCAAGCGAAAGCTGATAATCTGGAACAATAACTCTCGAAGATTTTTCAGTCTCATATATTTCCACAGCGATTACTTTTGCCGGACTCAGTGCGTTGGCGATGTACTCATCAGGATTTTCACTCCAACGAACCACATCAATTTTTTCTCCCCGCAGCTCGTTGACGATCATTTGCACCCGCAGACCTTTGTGTCCAACGCAGGCGCCGACCGGATCAACATTTTCGTCAGCCGAATAAACGGCAATTTTGGAACGAAGCCCTGGTTCCCGGGCAACAGACTTGATTTCAACAACACCCTCGTGAATCTCAGGAACCTCCAGTTCAAACAAACGCCGCAACAGCCCTGGATGAGTTCGCGATAACATAATCTGTGGGCCTTTGGGTAGTTTTTTTACTTCAAGAATATATGCTTTGATTCTCTCACCATAACGGTAAGGTTCGCCATTGATCTGTTCCGTCGGTGGAAGAACCGCTTCCGCTTTGCCGAGGTCGACAAATACCTGCCGTTGCTCAATGCGCTGAACCACGCCGGTAACAATATCATTCTCACGATTGGAATATTCATCAAAAACAAGACTGCGTTCAGCCTCACGGATTCTCTGAACAACAACCTGCTTGGCATTTTGAGCCGCAATACGGCCAAAATCTTTGGGGGTCACTTCCAGTTCCACAATATCCCCAACTTGATGCGTCATATCGATGGCCTTCGCATCGTCGACAGACAATTCCTGCTTGGAGTCTGAAACGGTTTCAACTACTTCTTTCCGGGCAAAAACACGTATTTCACCTGTTTCCCTGTCCATGACAACTCTCACATTCTGCGACGTACCGAAATTTCTCTTGTAGGCGGAAATCAGAGCCGCTTCAACAGCTTCAAACAGGACTTCGGCAGCGATCCCCCGTTCCCGTGCCAACTGTTCGAATGCTAATAATAGTTCTGTGCTCACCTGGACGCCTCCTAAGTCTATTTTTTTCTGTTTCCTATTTCAATATGCAACCTGACTTGGGTCACTTCATCTCTGGGGTGGCAAACTTCCTGCCCGTCAACATCAAGGCAGATATTACCGTCAACAAGTCCTTTCAAAGTGGCCGTTAATTCCTTGCCTCCGGCCTGGGATTCATAGAACCGGACATCAACCAGTTTGCCCCGATAGCGGAAAAAATCCTTATCCTTCCGAATAACACGGTCTAATCCAGGTGAAGAAATTTCGAGATAATAGGCTTGCTTGAGAAAATCAGCCTCATCCAGAGCCGGTTCAACCGTCCGGCTTAATTGTTCACAATCATCTATACCCACTCCACCAGGCTTGTCAATGAAAATGCGCAGATACCATTCCCGTTCCTGAACATATTCGACATCGATCAATTCAAGATCCGTACCTTTTAGATAAGGCTCAACAATGGCAGCTATCTTATCTTCAATTTCTGTTCGTGTCATCGGACATGACCTCCAACTTACACCGAAAGAGTGGGCAGCACCCACTCTTTCGCAGCTTCAAAATTTCTACAAGTAGATTATAACACTCTACAACTTGATTTACAACCCTTAATCAAGATATATGCGGTCAACCAAGAGCTGCTTCAGTCTATCCAAACAGACGCATTTGATCTGACTCTGGCAAGCCTGTCAGGCAACCTAAATGGCCAAGTTGATCCAGTATAGATTTTGAAATATGTCCGCGAATTCGCAAATCGTCCAGAGAAGAAAATAGTCTGTCCTCTCTTGCCCGGACAATGCACTGAGCAGCAGCCGAACCCAATCCGGGCAGTGCCGCCAACGGCGGCAACAGGGACCTATCTTTGACCAAAAACTCAGATGCATCAGATTGATAAATATCAATCGGCAAAAAAGTGAAGCTACGCAAAACCATTTCCCGGGCGGTCTCCAACACACCGATCATCGCCTTTTCCTTATTGCTAGCTCCATTGCCCTTGCTTTCCATTTCATGGATAACTGAATTGAGACCTGTTTCGCCCTTCGCTGCCGCGATAGGATCAAAGTCTTCGGCGCGGATCGTAAAATAGGCGGCATAAAATGCCAGAGGATAATGAACTTTAAACCAGGCGATCCGGAAAGCCATCATAACATAAGCAACAGCATGAGCTTTGGGGAACATATATTTTATTCTCTGACAGGAATCAATAAACCACCCCGGAACCGACTGGTCGATCATGGCCTGAACCGGACCGGGTTGGACCCCTTTACCTTTGCGAACGCTTTCCATAATATCAAAAGCCATTTTGGGGGCAACGCCCTTCTGAATCAAAGTGACCATTATATCGTCACGGGCTGATATCGCTTCTGACAATGAAGCAATTTTATCCCTGATCAAATTTTGGGCGTTGTTGATCCACACGTCTGTTCCGTGTGAAAATCCACTGATTCTGACCAATTCGCTGAATTTCACGGGTCGGGTTTCCTCCAGCATTTGACGGACAAAACGGGTTCCGAACTCAGGAATTCCCAATGTCGCAACCTGACTTTTCAATTGAGTCGGGGTCAGGCCCAATGCTTCGGTCGAGCTGAACAGGCTCATCGTGGCCTGGTCATCAAATGGCAACACTTTTGCATCGACCCCGGTCAGCCGTTCCAGCATCCGAATCACAGTCGGATCGTCATGACCCAGGATATCCAGCTTAACCAGTCGATTACTGATTGAATGATAATCAAAATGAGTAGTTACAGTACCTGATGTCCGGTCATCCGCTGGATGTTGAATCGGCGTGAAATGATGCACATCCATGTGTCGGGGTACAACCATGATCCCTCCAGGATGCTGTCCTGTTGTTTTTTTCACTCCGGCGCAACCTCTGACCAATCGGTCAATATTGGCTTCTGTGCAGGGCAATTTTCGCTCATCCAGATAATTTTTCACATATCCGTAAGCCGTTTTTTCAGCAATTGTACTAATCGTTCCAGCCCTGAAAACATTGTCCCTGCCAAACAATTCCTCGGTGTATTTATGGGCGTGAGCTTGATAATCTCCAGAGAAATTCAAATCAATGTCGGGAACTTTATCGCCTTCAAAACCCATAAAAACTGCAAACGGAATATTATGGCCGTCTTTGATCATTGGAACCTGACAATTGGGACAAGTCTGGTCAGGCAAGTCGAACCCTCCGCCATAGCGGCCTGCGTCGGCAAATTCACAGGCCCTGCACAGCGGACAACGCCAATGTGGCGGCAATGGGTTTACTTCAGTAATTCCTGTCATCGTTGCCACAAGAGAAGAGCCGACAGACCCTCGCGAACCAACCAGATAGCCGTCATCTGCCGATTTCTTCACCAGTTTCTGAGCAATAAGGTATAGTACGCCAAAACCATTGTTGATAATTGAGTCCAGTTCCAGCTTTAGTCGGTCAGCCACAATTTCAGGCAAAGGATCGCCGTAGAATTCCCTGGCCCTTTTAAAAGACATATTCCGGATTGAATCATCTGCGCCGGGAATATCCGGGGAATAGAGGCCCTTAGGAATCGGCTGCAATTTCTCGACCGATTCTGCGATTCGACGCGGTGCATGGATGACGACCTCTTCGGCGAGTTCTTTCCCAAGATAGGCAAATTCATTCAGCATTTCAGCAGTAGTCCGGTAATACAATGGGGCCTGCAAATCAGCATCATCATATTTTTGCCCGCTCATCAGAATACGCCGGAACACTTCGTCTTCGGGCCTCAAAAAATGAACATCACAGGTTGCAACCACAGGTTTTGCAGTCAAACTGCCGATTTCGCAAATTTTCCGGTTATGCTCCTGCAGTTGTTTCAGGTCATTAACCTGACCGTTACGGATTAAAAATTGGTTGTTGTCACAGGGCTGTATTTCGAGAAAATCGTAAAACCCGGCAATTCGCTCTAATTCTTCCATTGGCGCACCACTCATCAGAGCACGGTATAACTCCCCTGCTTCACATGCCGAGCCCAGCACCAGTCCCTGGCGAAACTCGATCAGTGCCGAACGGGGAATTCGTGGCGTCCTGTGAAAATACTTAATATGTGATAACGAAACCAGTCGGTATAGGTTTTTCAACCCCTGATTATTGCGGGCCAAAATGATAATATGATTGCTTTGGCTGATGTCCTGGTCAAACAAATAACCTTCCATCCCGTAAATCACTTTGACTTTGCTTTTGCGCACCAAATCCTGTGCCGCTGGAAACGCCTGCACCACCCCATGATCGGTAATGGCCACCGCATCGTGACCAAATTGTTCTGCCGTGCGAATCAGCGCTTCGATCGAAACAACAGAGTCCAGCGAACTCATGTGGGTATGGGCATGCAATTCCACCCTTTTGCAGGGATGATCATCCGTTAACGGAGCAATATTGATCCGCGAAATATGGTCGGCCTGCAGGACCAACTCGCGGATATAGCGGTCAAACATCACTATTCCTTTGACTTTGACCACTATACCATCTTTTTTAATAGTTTCAGTTTTCAGGTTTACTTCGGCCATATTTTCAAAGAAAGCTTTGCAGCTGATGGCGCAGGTTCCATCATCAACTGAAAATGAAACCAGACATCGACCTGATTTCAGCGCTTTTCTTTCAAGTCCCCGAATCCTGCCCTGGATAATTACATTACGCTGCTCTTCAACAAGCTCTCTGATCTCGATTAGTTTCCCCTTGATGGTTGAACCAATGATCACCTTTTCAGCACAAGATTCCTGGAAGATTGATGGGACCGTATCCTGAGGCAACGATTTCAAAGTATAGTCCAGTTCGTCAAAACAGGCGGCATTTTCATTAACCCGCACCTTGAGTTCGCACTTTAGGCCATACTGCTTATACAAATAAACTAAAAAGATTTTTTCAAAATCTTCCCTTAAGATCATTTCCACTTCTAATGCACGCTGGAGAATAATATGCAAGCATTTGTCCTGCGAGAACCAGTCCGCTTTCGTCAGTGCGCGGCGAGTCAATGGACTCAACCCCTGTAAAGCCTCAATCAATATGTCTTTTTTCTCGCAGATCCACTCAGGTGTGATTAACAATTGTTGTTCAATGACCAACTTTTCAATACAGGTGGCACTGCGCAAAAAAGATTCAATCCGCTTAAGATCTGTTCCCTGCAAATATTCAGGCACAAATAGGAAAATTTTACATTGCCCGCTTCGCGAATCGACCATGACCGCATCCATCCTGCTCTGCTCGAGACACAGCCGAAAATCAGCCGACAGCGGAATTTCGCGGGTCAGCCTGGCAAGCACCTGTTTATCTGACGGCGCAATACAATAGGTCAAATCAAAGACACCCCATAATTTGTTTCAATTTCAGGAGAAATCATAACGAACTCAACAAGCGGCGAACGTGACCGACATAATCGTCAACAGGAAACAGACTGGTTTCTTTGGTTCGCCGGACCTTGACCTCAACGCAGTTTTCTTTCAGCGCTTTCGGACCCACCGTAATTCGCAGCGGGTAACCGATCAGGTCGGCATCCTTGAATTTTACGCCAGAACGCTCATCACGGTCGTCAAGGACGATTTCAATCCCTTCTTCTGACAATTCGCGATATATCTTGTCACACAAACTCATTTGAGCTTCATCTTTAATATTCACGGGCACAATCACCAGTTGATAAGGTGCAATGGCAACAGGCCAGATTATGCCATCCTCATCATGATGTTGTTCAATTGCTGCCGCCATGGTCCGACTGACTCCGATGCCATAGCAACCCATCACCATCAGTTTCTCCTGGCCATTTTCATCCAGATAGGTCGCATCAAGCGCTTCTGAATACTTGGTATGCAGTTTGAACACCTGCCCCACTTCAATCCCCCGCGCGGTTTTGACTGCTGCACGGCAACGCGGGCACGGATCGCTTTCCTTGATCAGGCGGAGATCGGCAACCTGGGTTGGAATAAAATCCCGTGTGGGCAATACGTTAATAAAATGATGATCCGCCATATTGGCGCCGCAAACCGCATTGACCATGCTCAT